>DHCFJ07801__coassemble_2057_pt1 | contig 15404 bp, 12 predicted proteins | sample DHCFJ07801__metabat2_high_PE_026 | metagenome-assembled genome bin DHCFJ07801 | reverse complement strand
GCGTGGCGGCCAGCGCGACGGCACTCACCAGCGCCACCGTGCGGTGCGAGGTGCCCACCCGTGGCTCCCGGCGGTGCGGGGCATCGCTGAATCCGTTCGGTTTCATCCGCCCATGATGCCATGCCGCGCGGCGGAATTGAGCACTGTTCAGATCCGAAACTTCCCGGCCACGCCGTTGTCGAACACCCGATCCGGCCCCGTCCCTACACTGGGCCGCATGACAGACGAGAACGCGAACGCCACCAGCCCGACCACGGCCCCCTCCCCCGCCGACGACCTGTACCGCCACGTCAACGGCGAATGGATCGACTCGCACGTCATCCCCGCCGACCGCGCCGTCGACGGCGCCTTCCACAAGCTGCGCGAGGAGTCGGAGGAAGCCGTCCGGGCGATCGTCGAGGATGCGCCGGCGGATTCGCGCATCGGAAAACTCTACGGGGCGTTCATGGACGAGGCCGCGATCGAGGACGCCGGCATCGACGCGCTGGCGCCGGACATCGCAGCGCTCGACGTCGACGACCGCGACGACCTCGCCGAGGCGCTGGGCCGCCTGGACCGCACCGGCGTCACCGGCCCGGCGGCGTTCTGGGTGGAGAAGGACTCCACCTCGGATGTGGCGATGCTCTACCTCGTCCAGTCCGGGCTGGGCCTGCCGGACGAGGCCTACTACCGCGAGGAATCCCACGCCGAGACGCTGGCCGCCTACCGGGAACACGTCGAGTCCATGCTGCAGCTGCTGGAGGATTCGACGGTGTCGGCGGGCAACTTCGAGGGCTTCGACGGCCTCGATTCCTTCCCGCTGCACGACCTCGCCGACGCCGCCCGCCGCATCGTCGACTTCGAGTCGGCGCTGGCGTCCGGCCATTGGGACGTCGTGGCCAGCCGCGACGCCGTGCGCACCTACAACCTCACCGACATGACCGCCCTGCCCGCCGGTTACCCGTGGGCGCGCTGGTTCGCGCAGATGGGCGTCGGCGCGGAGGTCGGCGCGGGGGCGGGCGCGGAATCGGACGCTTCGGCCGGGGTGGAGCGGATCGTCGTCATGCAGCCTTCCTACCTGGAGCACCTGGCGGCGCTGTGGCGCGACACCGACCTGGAGGACCTGCGGCTGTGGGCGCTGTGGCGCGTGCTGCGGGCGCGGGCGCCGTACCTGGGTGCGGCGTTCGTGGAGCAGAATTTCGAGTTCTACGGCAAGACCCTGTCCGGCGCCGAGGAGCTGCGGGCGCGGTGGAAGCGCGGCGTCGGCCTGGTCGAGGGCGCGCTGGGCCAGGAAGTGGGCAAGGAGTACGTCGCCCGCCACTTCCCGCCGACCCACAAGGAGCGGATGCTCGAGCTGGTCGACTACCTCATCGAGGCGTACCGCGAGCGCATCACCGACCTCGACTGGATGACGCCCGACACCCGTGAGCGCGCGCTGGAGAAGCTCGGCCAGTTCAAGGCGAAGATCGGATACCCCGACAAGTGGCGGAGCTACGAGGGCCTGGAGCTGACGGGCACTTTGCTTGACGACGTCCGCGCCGCCTCCGCATTCGGCCACGACTACGAAGTGGCGAAACTGGGCAAGCCGGCGGACCGCGACGAGTGGTTCGCCACGCCGCAGACCGTCAACGCGTTCTACAACCCCGTGGTCAACGACATCACGTTCCCCGCGGCGATCCTGCAGCCCCCGTTCTTCGATCCCGAGGCCGACGCCGCCGAGAACTTCGGCGCGATCGGCGCGGTCATCGGCCACGAGATCGGGCACGGCTTCGACGATCAGGGCTCGCAGTACGACGGCCACGGCAACCTCAACCAGTGGTGGACCGACGCCGACCGCGCGGCGTTCGAGGGGCTGACCGACAAGCTCGTCGAGCAGTTCGACGGGCTGGTGCCCACCGGCCTGCGCGAGCGCGGCGAAACCGGCGTCGGCGTCAACGGCAAGTTCACCCTCGGCGAGAACATCGGCGACCTCGGCGGCCTGGGCATCGCCGTGGTGGCGTACCGCCGCTGGCTCGCCGATCAGGGGCGCGAGACGTCCGTGGAGAAGGACCCGGAGGCGTACCGCGGCCTGTTCCTGTCGTGGGCGCTGGTGTGGCGCACCGCCATCCGCCCCGAGATGAGCCGCCAGTACCTGGCCATCGACCCGCACTCGCCGGCGGAGTTCCGCTGCAACGTCATCGTCACCGACATCGATGAGTTCCACGCCGCCTTCGACGTGAAGCCCGGCGATGGCATGTGGCGCGACCCCGCGGAGCGCGTGACCATCTGGTAGCCGGCGGCGCAGGCGCGGCGCGGCCCGTCCAAGCGGAGCGGGCGCCCAGGCGGAGCCAACGTCCGGGCCTGTCGCGCGGGCAGGCATGGCGCGGGCTTCACATTCGTTCCCGCGTCCCGGCAACCCTCCACGTAGCCACCGTTTCCACCCTCCACCCGAACGGTTTACAATTGTGCGGGAGAGTTGCCGGCGGGGACGCCGGGGCGTCGTGAAGCAAACAACGGCCCCCACCGCCGACCCGGCACCACCCGCCCGGCCGAGGAGGAGGACCCGTGGACGCCCGCGACGTGCAGGCCCTGGCGGCCGTCAAGCTGTACTACGGCGAAGGGCTGACGCAATCCGACGTGGCCAAGGAGCTCGGGGTGTCACGGCCGACCGTGTCCAAGCTGCTGACGCTCGGGCGCGAACGCGGATACGTGTCCATCACCATCCACGACCCGCGCGAAGAAGCGTCCGAAGCCGGCGCCCGCCTGCGCGACCGGTACGGCCTCGCCGACGTGCGGCTCGCCCAGCCCGCGCGGCCCGGGTACGACGTGCTGCTGCGCGAACTCGGGCGGATCGGCGCGGAACTGCTCGACGAACTCGTCGTCGACGGCACCATGCTCGGAGTGTCCTGGGGGCGCACCATGTTCGCCGTGTCGCGGCAGCTGAAGCGCAAGGACGTGCAGGGCGTCGAGATCATCCAGCTCAAGGGCGGGATGAGCCACTCCGACAAGTCGACCAACGACATCCGCACCATCGGCGGGTTCTGCTCCGCGTTCGGGGCGTTCGCGCGGACGCTGCCGCTGCCGGTGATCTTCGATTCCGTGGAGACCAAGCGCATCGTCGAGCAGGACCGGCACATCGCCCACATCCTGCAGCTGGGGCGGGAAGTCGACATTGCGCTGTTCACGGTCGGCAACATCGCGGCGGATTCGCTGGCACTGAATCTGGGGCAGCTTTCCGACGGCGAACGCGACCGCCTGCTCGAGCGCGCCGTCGGAGATGCGTGCTCGCGGTTCTACCGCGCCGACGGCGGGGTGGCGTTGCCCGAGGTCGACGCGCGGACCGTGGGCATCACCCTGGCGGATCTGCGGCGCGTGCCCACGAGGGTGCTGGTCGCCGGCGGGTCCGACAAAACCGAGGCGATCGAGACGGCGCTGCGCACCGGTCTGGCCACGCATGTCGTCATCGACGAGGCGACCGCGGCGAGGGTGCTGGAGGTCTAGCGCGGCGCGCCCCCACCCTGCACCCGCCGCGCCCTCCGCGGCCGTCCCCCACCCGACCCCTGTCGCCCGTCCCTCACGTCGGCGTCCCCTCCACCACCGTCCCGAACCCAACCCCCGTCGCCCCTCCACCACCGTCCCACACCCGGCCCCCGTCGCCCCCTTCACACAGAAAGATGTCGGGGAGCCAAAAAGATGCGGTGTGCCACTTCTTTCTGGCCGTCCGACGTCTTTCTGCCGGGGGGTGGCCTCACGTCTCCCGATCCCCGCGGCCCATGATCTCCCGTCGCAGCGGAGCCACGATTTCCCGTCGTTGCAGCCCCCGTTTTCCGGTCGCCGAGGATTCCCCGAAACCCGATGGAACCGATCGGCCCCGAACCGCGTCTAACAAGGTGCGGCCCCATCGATGAAGGCCGCCGTACACGTCGGCGCGGATCGTCGTAAAGCGATGTCCGCTGGCCGGCCACGGGCGAACGCCCGCGTGTGCGACGAACCGACACCGGGGGAACCACGTAAACCATGGGCACGACAACCGAAACGACGCTGCGAATCCATTCCAGCGGCGTGATCCTGCGCCGCGACCAAAACGAGCTGGGCGCCGACGAGATCCGGCGGCGATTCCGAGCGGGGGAACTCGTGCGGATCGCGCGAGGCATCTACATCCGCCACGCCGAACGCCCCCGCCATGAAGATTTCCGGTTACGCGCGGCGGCTGCGGGACTGATCCACTCCGGCGCCATCGTCACGGGCCCCGGTGCAGCCGCCATCCAGGGTTTCGGTGGCCTGTACCCGCAAAAAATGATGATCGATGTGCTGTCCCCGAGCGTCGACGGCACTTCGGAAAGCGGATTCTGCCGCCTGCGCAAAGCCAAGGGCGACGAGGCAACCCACATCGTCGACGGCATCCGCGTAACCACGCCCGCAGTGACCATCATGGAGACCGCTCTCGTCCACGGGGCCCGCATGGGTCTCGCCGTCGCCGAATCGGTGCTGTGGACGGGAAAATGCACGAAAAAGGAGCTTGCCGACGCCTACGCACACACCGCCCGCCGCAAAGGCCGGAGCGCCGCGAAGTTCGTGGCCGAGACCGCCGATGACCGCAGCCAATCCGTCGGTGAAACCCTGACGCATTGGTGCATCCGCCAAGCCGGGTTGCCCGAGCCGCTGCAGCAAGTGGAGATTTTCGACGAGACCGGGGCGTTCGTGGCCAAGGTGGACTTCTTCTGGCCCGAGTTCGGGATCATTGTCGAATTCGACGGAAACGTGAAGCTCTCCGGGAAATACGGCGATCCCGAAACGGTGGCGCGGCGACAACTGGAGCGGGATACCGCGCTGACGAACCTGGGTTTGCGGATTCTCCACGTGAAATGGGACGAAGTTTTCTCGGGAACGGGGATCCGGACGATTCGCGGATTCTACTATCACTTCGCCGCGCTCCGCGGCGGATACCTGGGCAGCTGGCGACTGGCCGATCTGCGGCGTTAATCGCTGCGGGGAGGGGCGAGGGGGTTGAGGGGTTGAGGGGTTGAGAGGTTGAGGGGCTGAGGGGTTGAGGGGTTGAGGGGGAACGAAGATCGATGGGATCGAGGAGTCTCCCGGCCACGCAAAGCCGCCCTTCGAGAGAAAGATGTCCAGCGGCCAGAAAGAGGTGGTTTGCCACTTCTTTCTGTCCACTGGACATCTTTTTGCGGGGTTAGGGCTGCAGCGCCGCGCCGACGGGTCGGCGGGGCCAGCACGGCGGCGTGGGCAGAGCCGGCGGAAACCAGCCGCGCTGCCGGGCCACGCCGCCGCGCGGCACCCCACCTAGAATGCGATGACGCCCACGATGGCGGCGTTGAGCAGGTTGACGCACAGACCCGCGAACAGGGCCAGCGGGCCATTCTTCGCCACCTCGCCGCGACGCTCCGGCGCCAGCGCGCCGATGGAGCCGATCTGGATGGCGATGGACGACAGGTTGGCGAAACCGGCCAGGGCGAACGTCGCGATCATGACCGACTTCGGGTCCAGGGAGTCGACGTGCTCGCCGAAGGAGGTGTAGCCGACGAACTCGTTGAGGATCGTCTTCTGGCCGATGAAGTTGCCGACCAGGCCGGCGTCGTCCCACGGCACGCCGATCAGCCACGCGATAGGCGCGAAGATGGCGCCGAACAGCCCCTCGAGGGACCAGTTGTCCTGGCCGAACCAGCCGCCGATGCCGCCGAGGAAGGCGGACAGCATGGCGATCGTCGCGATGAAGGCGATGAGCAGGCAGCCGACGATGACGGCGATGCGGCCGCCGTTCATGGCGCCGGCGCCGAGGGCGTCGATGACGTTCTTGGACTCGGTGTCGCGGACGTCGCGGACGGAGGCGTCGAGGTCGGACTCCTCGGTCTCGGGCCAGAAGGCCTTCGCGATGATCAGCGAGCCCGGCGCGTTCATGATCGACGCGGCCAGCAGGTACTCAAGGGGCGCGCCGAGCAGGGAGTAGCCGATCAGGGTCGAGCCGGCGACGGAGGCGAAACCGCCGGTCATGCAGGTGAACAGCTCGGACTTGGTCAGCTTGGGCAGGTACGGCTTGATCACCAGCGGCGCCTCGGATTGCCCGAGGAAGATCACGGTCGACGCCCACACGGATTCGACCTTCGACGTGCCCAGGATGAACTTCAGGGCGGTGCCGACGTAGTCGACGAAGTACTGCACGACCCGCAGGTAGTACAGGGCGCCGAGGATCGCGCCGAGGAAGATGATCACGGGCAGCACGTTGAGGGCGAAGACGAATCCGTTGTCCTCGCCGAACAGGCCGCCGAAGACGAAGGACGTGCCTTCGCCGGTGAAGTCGATGAGTTTTTCGATGGCGTGCGCGGTGCTCTTGAGCGCCTGGAAGCCGGGCTCCCATTTCAGCACGAGCAGCGCGAACAGCACCTGCAGGCCGAGGCCGACGCCGAGGGTGCGCCAGTTGATGGATTTGCGGTGCTTGGAGAAGGTGATGGCGACGCCGAAGATCAGGATGATGCCGAGCAGACCCTGTAGCCGTTCCATTGTTTCTTCCGTTCTTTAGGGTTGGCCGTCGTGGGGTTGGCCGTCGTGGGGTTGGCCGTGGTTGGGGCGGTGGCGCGGGGACCGTTACCGCAGGTCGTCGGGGCCGAAGGCGTGGGGGAGGATCTCGGCGAAGTCGATCGAGATGGGCTCGCCTGGCTTGACGACGCTCATGTGGTCGCCGTCCGCCGCGCCTGCTTCGGGAATGCCCGCATCGGCAGTGCCGGTGCCGCCAGCCGCTTCGCGGCGGGGGCCTTCGACGATGACCCGCTGGCAGCCGAACTCGTTGAGCACCTGGCGGCAGGCACCGCAGGGGTGGCACGGCGCGGCATCGCGGCCGACGATGGCGCACGCGACGATGCGCGCCCCCGGCCCGTGTTCGGCGACCATGCGGAACACGGCGGTGCGCTCCCCGCAATTGGTCAAACCGTAGGAGGCGTTTTCCACGTTGCATCCGGTCACCACGGTGCCGTCGTCAAGCAAAAGCGCCGCCCCCACCGGGAATCCGGAGTAGGCGACGTAGGAGTTGGCGGTGGCCGCGCGGGCGCGTTCCAGCAGTTCGGCGTCGGTGATGGACATGACTGCCGCGGTCCTTTCTGGAGGTCGGACGCTCGCCGGGTGCTGCGCCGGGAACGTTGGCCCGGCAGAAGGCCGCCGGAAGGCGTACGACGACGACCCGCATCACAGTAGAACTATTGGAAAACGTCCTGTTGACATTTGTTCTAGGCGTCACGATAATCGAAGCCGAACAAGTCCACAAGACCACAATTCCGGGCACCCGCGAACGGTGCGCGACCGCCACCATCCGGCCGCCGCCGACGCACCACCACCGCCCGGGCGAGCTTCGGAGGAGCGAGGACGATGGCGGAAAAATTCGACGTAGTCGACGTGATCAAGGTCAAGCGCGATGGCGGGGTGCTGCCCGACGACCAAATCGATTGGGTCGTCGACGCGTACACCCGCGGCGTCGTCGCCGACGAGCAGATGGCGGCGCTGGCCATGGCCATCTTCATCAACGGCATGGAGCGCCCCGAGATCGCGCGCTGGACCGACGCGATGATCCGCTCGGGCGAGACCATGGACTTCTCCTCGCTGGGCAAGCCCACCGCCGACAAGCACTCCACCGGCGGCGTCGGCGACAAGATCACCCTGCCGCTCGCCCCGCTGGTGGCCAGCTACGGCGTCGCGGTGCCGCAGCTGTCCGGCCGCGGGCTCGGCCACACCGGAGGCACCCTGGACAAGCTCGAGGCCATCCCCGGCTGGCGCGCGGACCTGACCAACGACGAGCTGATGACCATCCTCCGCGACCCCGGCTGCGTCATCTGCGCCGCGGGCACCGGCCTGGCGCCGGCGGACAAGAAGCTCTACGCGCTGCGCGACATCACCTCCACCGTCGACTGCATCCCGCTGATCGCCAGCTCGATCATGAGCAAGAAGATCGCCGAGGGCACCGATTCGCTGGTGCTCGACGTCAAGGTCGGGTCGGGCGCGTTCATGAAGGACGAGGCGATGGCCCGCGAGCTGGCCCGCACCATGGTCGACCTGGGCAAGGACGCCGGCGTCGACACCGTCGCGTTGCTCACCGACATGTCGGTGCCGCTGGGCCGCTGCATCGGCAATGCGCTGGAGATCCGCGAGTCCGTCGAGGTCCTCGCCGGCGGCGGTCCCGAGGACGTCGTCGAGCTGACGTTGGCGCTGGCCCGGGAGATGCTGTCGGCGGCGGGACAGCCGGATGCCGACGTGGAAAAGGCGCTTGCCGACGGTCGCGCGATGGACACCTGGAACGCCATGATCCGCGCCCAGGGCGGGGACCCGGAGGCTGCGCTGCCGACGGCGCGCCACACGCACGACGTAGTGGCCGACGCCGATGGCGTGGTCACCGAGCTGGACGCCCTGGCGCTCGGCGTCGGTTCGTGGCGCCTGGGCGCCGGCCGCGCCCGCAAGGAGGACCCGGTGCAGGCGGGCGCCGGCATCGAACTGCACGTCGGGCTCGGCGACACCGTGACCAAGGGGCAGAAGCTGTTCACCCTGCACACCGACGACGAGGACCGGTTCGAGCGCGCCCTCGAGTCCACCCTGCCCGGCGTCGCCGTCGAGGCCGATGGCGTCGCCCCGGAGCGCAAGGTCATCATCGACCGGATTTCGTAGCGCGCCCACGGCTCCGCGGCGCCTTTGCCGCGGGGTCGTCCGACTCGCCCCGGAACCATCGCCCCCACACGCACACACACCTTCTCCGCTTCCCTCCTCCCCGCACTCCACCGCACTTCCCCGCTTTTCCCCGAAAGGACTCCACCACCATGACTTCCCGCGCCGACGTCGCCCGCATGATCGACCACACCCTGCTCAAGCCGGAGGCGACCCCGGACCAGGTCTCCGCGCTCATCGACGAGGCCGCCGAGCTCGGCTGCTTCTCGGTGTGCGTCTCCCCCAACCAGCTGCCGGTGTCGACGCCGGAGTCCGTGGCCGTGGCCACCGTCGTCGGCTTCCCGTCCGGCGCCCACAAGCCGGAGATCAAGGCCGCCGAAGCCGCCCGCGCGGTGGAGGACGGCGCCGACGAGGTCGACATGGTCATCAACCTGTCCAAGGCCGCGACCGGCGATTGGGACGCGGTCGAGGCCGACATCCGCGCCGTCCGCGAGGCGATCCCGAATGCGCTGCTCAAGGTGATCATCGAGTCCGCGGTGCTTGACGACGACGCCATCGTCGCCGCATGCCGTGCCTCGGAGTCCGCGGGCGCCGACTTCGTGAAGACCTCCACCGGCTTCCACCCCGCCGGCGGCGCCTCGGCGCATGCGGTGAAGATCATGCGCGACACCGTCGGCGACCGTCTGGGCGTGAAGGCCTCCGGTGGCATCCGCGACGCCGCTGCCGCCGAGGAGATGATCGCCGCCGGCGCCTCCCGCCTGGGCCTGTCCAGCTCCGCGGCCGTGCTCGAGGGTCTGGAATAGGCCCCGATGACCGACCACGCCCACGCTTCCGACACTGGCGGCGCCCCCACCCCTGGCTCCGACAACGGCGCCACCCCCGACTCCAACAACGGCACCGACACCACCACTGTCACCGACCCGGCCGTCCTCGAGGCGGCCCGCGAATGGCTCGCGCATGACCCCGACGACGCCACCCGCGACGAGCTGTCGACGCTGATCCAGAAGGCCGAGTCCGGCGGATCGGCGGCCACCACCGACGCCGCCGACGCGGCCGCCGAGCTCGCCGACCGCTTCTCCGGCCCGCTGACCTTCGGCACCGCCGGCCTGCGCGGCGAGGTCGGCGCGGGCGAGTCCCGCATGAACCGCGCCACCGTCATCCGCGCCACCGCCGGCCTGTGCGCCCATCTGCGCGACATCGTCGGCGAGGGTTTCACGGTCGTCGTCGGCTGCGACGCCCGCCACGGCTCGTCGGACTTCCACCGCGACGCCGCCGCCGTCATCGCCGCCGCCGGCGGTCGCGCGTTGGCCCTGCCGCCGCAGCTGCCGACCCCCGTGACCGCCTTCGCCGTGCGCCACCTGGGCGCCGACGCCGGCGTCATGGTCACCGCCAGCCACAATCCGCCGCGCGACAACGGCTACAAGGTCTACCTCGGTGGACGGGCCGTGGACTCGGACGAACGCCGCGGCGTGCAGATCATCGCCCCGCACGACGCCGCCATCGCCGCCCACATCGCCGCGGCTCCCCCGGCCGACGAGGTCCCGCGCGACGAGGACGCCGTCGAACACCTCGGCCCCGAACTCCTCGACGCCTACGTCGCCCAGGCCACGTCCCTGGCGTCGTCGTCGGATCCGGCGGACCGGGCGGCGACGCGGATCGTCGTCACGCCGATGCACGGCGTCGGCGGCGAGACCATCACCCGCGTGCTGCGCGAGGCCGGGTTCACCGACGTCGCCGTCGTCGAGGAGCAGTTCGCGCCGGACCCGGATTTCCCGACCGTCGCCTTCCCCAACCCCGAGGAGGACGGCGCTCTGGACCTGGCGTTCGCGCTGGCCCGCGACCGCGGCGCCGACGTGATCATCGCCGCCGACCCCGATGCCGACCGCTGTTCGGTGGCCATCCCCGACGCGGCCTTCGACGGCGGGTGGCGCCAACTGTTCGGCGACGAGATCGGCGCGCTGCTCGGCGAGATGATCGCCGCGCAGGTCGAGGCCGGACGGACGGGAGACGGGCCGTCGCAAAGCAAGGAAGCGGGCGGCGAGGAAGCGGCCGCCGGCCACCGCCCGACGCTGGCGAACTCGATCGTGTCCTCGCGCCTCAACGCGCGCATCGCCGCGGCCCACGGGCTGGACCACGCGACGACGCTGACCGGCTTCAAGTGGATCGCCGGCACCCCGGGCATGGTGTTCGGCTACGAGGAGGCCATCGGCTACTGCACCGATCCGGCGCGCGTGCGCGACAAGGACGGGGTGACGGCGGCGGTGCGGGTGGCCGATCTGGTCGCGAAGCTGAAGTCGGAGGGCCGCGGCCCCGCGGATCTGCTCGACGACCTCGCCCGCGCCCACGGCCTGCACGCCACCGCGCCGCTGACGTTCCGCGTCGAGGACACCGCGCTCATCGCCGAGGGCATGGCCCGCCTGCGCGCCAACCCGCCGGAGACGCTGGCGGGGTCGGCCGTCACCGCCGTCCATGATTTGTCCGACGGGTGGGACGGTCTGCCGCCGACCGACGGGCTGATGCTGTTCACCGAGGCCGACGACCGCGTCATCGCGCGCCCGTCCGGCACCGAGCCGAAGCTGAAGTGCTACCTCGAGGTGATCGTGCCCGTCGAGGGCGGCGACGGCAGTGGCGGTGGTGCGGGGCCCGACGGTGCGCCCGTCCCCCACGACGCCGCCGCCGGCCGGCTGCACGTCATCGCCGCCGAGCTGTCGGAGGTCCTGGGGATGTAGGCGGCTGCGCCCGTTGCTTTGCGACGGGCCGGCCACGACCCTGACATGAGGCCGACGGATGCACCCAACCCCGGACGCTTCCGCCAATTCGTCGCATGAATTCGCGGAAGCGTCCGGGGTTGCATGCACGCGAGCGCCTACCCCAGGTGCGGGCAGAACTGCTTGCCAGCGGAACTCGCACCCGCACCCGCCGCGCTGCCCGCACCTACCCCAGGTGCGGGCAGTACGGCTTTCCGGCGCCGGCCGCCCCGTCAGGCCTTGCCGCCTCGTCCGCGCCCGGCTCTTCCACGGCGGCGCGGTGCCGTTCGTCGAGCGCCCGGAACAGCGCCGTGTTCAGGCGGAACGCGAGGACGGCCTCGGCCAGGACGCGGTCGCGGACGTCGTCGTGAAGCTCGAGGGCGTCGAGCCGCTCGCGGTAGGCGTCGCGGTACGGCTTGATCTTGCCCAGGGCGGAGAAGTCGTAGAATGCGGCGCCCTCGCCGTCGATGCCGTAGTGGTCGCGCAATCGGCGGGCGATGATCTGCCCGCCGGACAGGTCGCCGAGGTAGCGCACGTAGTGGTGGGCCAGCAGCGATGCGGCGTCGCGGGCGCGGGCCAGCTCGGTCAGCCGGTTGACGTAGGCGGCGGTCGGCGGCAGCGCCTCGATGGACGAGCGCCACCGCGGGCCGACGAGGAATCCCAGGTCCCGCTCCAGCGCGTCGTGGCGCTCCAGGCGCTCGTCGGCGATGGCGGCGCCCTCGGGGGTGTCGGCGATGGACCGCACCGCGTCCTCCAGCGCGCCGTAGACGAACCACAGTTGGCCGGCGAGGTCGGCGGCGGCGCAGGCGTGGAGTTCGCCGTCGAGCAGTGCGCTCATGAACCCGGAGTTTTCGGCGTCGTCGTGGGCGGCTGCGGTGGCTTCCCGGAGCCGGGTGGTCAGGCGTTCGGTGGTCGTCTGGAGCATGTCGCCCCTCCTTGCTGGTCGTTGTCGGGTGGTCGTTGTCGGGTGGTTGCTTCGGTTGGCCGTTGCTTTACGACGCCGCCGTCGCGCGTCGTCCGCCGCGCGCGGGCACGATGACGGGGTTGCCCGCCGAGTCGGCGAGGACTTCGACGTCGAGGCCGTAGACGTCGCCGATGAGGTCGGCGGTGAGCGTCTCGGCGGGTGCGCCGGCGGCGACGACGCGGCCGCCGTCGAGGACGATGACGTCGTCGGCGTGCGCCGCGGCGGCCGCCAGATCGTGGAGGACCACGACCACGGTCACGCCCCGCCGCGCCCGCGCCGCGACGAGGGCCAGCACCGATTCGGCGTGGCGCAGGTCCAGTGCCGCGGTCGGCTCGTCGAGGAGCAGCACCGGGGTGTCCTGCATGAGCACCCGCGCGCAGTGCACGCGGGCCAGCTCGCCGCCGGACAGGACGGTGACGGGGCGGTCGAGGAGGTGCGCGACGTCGCAGTCGGCGATGACGCGCCGGCGCAGCCCGGGGTCGGGTTCTCCCCAGGGGGCGCGGCCGAATTCGATGACCTCGCCGGCGGTGAACGGCACCGTGGCGGGGTGCGACTGCGGCAGCACCGCCCGCAGGCGCGCCCGCTCGCGGATCGGCGTCGCCGCCAGATCGGCGCCGCCCCAGGTCACGGCGCCGGCCTCCGGTGCGACGTCGCCCGACAGCGCCGCGAGCAACGTCGACTTGCCCGCGCCGTTGGGCCCGACGAGCGCGGTGACGCGGCCGGGGGATGCGGTGGCGGAGACGTCGTCAAGCAACACCCGCCCCGACCTGCGGACGGTGACCCCCGACGCCGCCAGGGCCCGTGAGGAGCGCGGGGCGGCGAGGATGTCGCGGATGTCGGGGGCCCTCATCGCCGCACCGCCCGCCCGCCGCGCAGCAGCAGCCAGAAGAACAGGGGGCCGCCGACCAGGGAGGTCAGCATGCCCAGCGGCAGATCCGCGCCGACGACGAGGGTGCGGGCGGCGAGGTCCGCGAGCGTGGCGACCAGCGCGCCGCCGAGCAGCGACGCCGGCAGCAGCGCCCGATGGCCGGGCCCGAGGATGAGCCGCAGCGCATGCGGCACGACCAGGCCGATGAAGACGATGATCCCGGAAAACGCCACGCCCACCGCGACGACCAGCGCCGTCAGGCCAATGACGATGCGGCGCAGCTTGGCGACGTCGACGCCCAGGTGACCGGCCTGCGCCTCCCCCAGGCCCAGCAGGTCGAGGCGGCGGGCCAGCGCCCACATCACCGCGGCCGCCGGGACGGTGACGGCGGCGACGATGGCCGCCGACGTCCAATCGCCGCCGGCGAAGCTTCCCATCTGCCAGAAGACGATGCGGTCGCGGGCGGCGGGTTCGGCGATGAACGTCAGGCCCGAGACGATGCCGCCGCACACCGCGTTGACGGCGACGCCGACGAGGATGATGCGGGCGACGTCGCGGCCGCCGCGGGCCGTGGCCGCGACGATGGCCGTGGCCGCCGCGCCGCCGAGGAAGGCACCGGCGGCGATGGCCCAGTCGGCCGCCGCCGCGCCGAGTGCCGCGGGCAGCGCCGCACCACCGGCGACGGTGACCGCGGCGGCGCCGACCGCGGCACCGGAGGAGACGCCGACCAGCCCGGGTTCGGCCAGCGGATTGCCGAACACCGCCTGCAGCGCCACGCCCGCGATCGCCAGGCCCGCGCCGACGAACAGCGCCAGGGCGATGCGCGGCAGGCGGACCTGCCACATCACCACGTCGGCCTCGCCGCCGGCGCCGACGATGGACTTCAGCGAATCGAGGGCACCCGTGCCGAACTGGCCGATCGTCGCCGACCACGCCACCGCGCCGATCAGCGCGACGGCGAGGACGACGTGGACCGCGATGCCCCGGCGACGCCGGGCCGCGGCCGCGGCGTCGATGCGGTCGGGCGCGGTGACCGGGGCGCTGGCGGCGGCGTCGGGGACGGGTCGTCGTGAAGCAGGCAACACGGACGTCATGCGGCGGCCTTTCCGTAGAGGGCGTCGGCCATCGCCGCGAGCACGCGCGGGGTGTCGGGGCCGAAGGACAACAGCTGCGAATCGGGGACGTCGAGGACGCTGGCGTTGGCGCCCGCCGGGGTCTGCGCCATCCCCGGCAGCGAGCCGAGGCCGGCGGGGCCGCCGATGGAGTCGAGGCCGTGGGTCATGACGATCACCGTGTCCGGCGCCGCCTTGACCAGCGCCTCCGGCGTCAGCGGCGTGAAGGCGCCGTCCATGCCCAGGCCCTCGGCGGCATCGACGCCGCCGAGCCGCTCGATCAGCGAGGAGGCGCCCGACTCGGGCCCGGCGATCATGGCGACGGTGGTGCCGCGCAGGTAGAGCACCATCATGCGGCGGCCATCGGCGCGCGTTTGCGCGTCGCGGGTGGCGGCGTCGAGCTTGTCGACGATCGCCGCACCCGCCTTTTCGCCCTGCTCCCCCAGGCCCACCGTCGTGGCGACCTGCGTGGCAAAGTCGGCGATGGTGTCGGGGGTGCGCTCATCGGGGATGCGGACGACGGGGATGCCGGCGTCGGTCAGCGTGTCCAGGACGCGCGACGGGCCGATCGAGCCGTCGGTGAGGACGACGTCGGGGCGCAGCTTGAGAATCGACTCGGCGTTGATGGTGTGGCCGCCCGGCGTGACCTGCGGGAGGTCCGCCGCACCGGGGAAGTCGGTGGCGGTGTCGCGGCCGACCAGCCGATCGCCCAGACCCAGCGCCCACACCATGCGCGACAGCGCGCCGGCGCGGTCGAGCGTGAGGATGCGATCGACGGAGGCGACCTCCACCTCGGCGCCGTCCCAGTCGACGGTGACGGGGAGTTTCGGCTGCGGGTCGTCCACGAGAACCTCCGGGTCGGTCGGCGGCAGCTCCGCGGACACGTGGCCGGTGGGGGCGGAATCCCCGGTCGCGGCGGCGTTGGTCGAGTTGGCGGCGCCGGCGGCACCGCTTCCCTCCCCGGCGCCCGTGCCCGGGCCCGCGCATCCGACCAATCCGGCGACGAGCACCAGGCACAGCAGCGCGGCGGCGATGGCGCCGTGGCGTCGGGTCAGGGAAGTCGGCATGGGGCTCCTCTTCGCGGTTTCGGTGTGTGG
>DHCFJ07801__coassemble_2028_pt1 | contig 16021 bp, 11 predicted proteins | sample DHCFJ07801__metabat2_high_PE_026 | metagenome-assembled genome bin DHCFJ07801 | reverse complement strand
CCGTCGCAAAGCCCTCGCGCACCGCGTCGATGCTGATCGGCCGGCCGGGGCCCGCGCCGAAGAACGCCTCGACGGCGGCCAGCGCGGTCGCGGCGTTGCGGGCCTGGTGCGGCCCGTGCAGCGGCAGGTGGATGTCCTCGTACTCGCCGGCCAGGCCGCGCAGCGTCAGGTTCTGGCCGCCGACCGCGAGAGTCTGCGACACGACGCCGTATTCGGCGCCGGCGCGGGCCACGGCGGCGTCGCATTCCACGGCGCGGGCCAGCAGCACCTCCATGGCCTCCGGCTCCTGCTCAGCGATGACGGCGACGTTGTCCGGCGGCGACAGCAGGTCGCCGGCGTCCCAGCGGGACTTGATGATGCCCGCCTTCTCCGCCGCGATCTCCGCGAGGGTGTCGCCCAGGTAGTCGGTGTGGTCGCGGCCGACCGGGCACACGACCGCCACGTCGGCGTGGGCGACGTTGGTCGCGTCCCACGTGCCGCCCATGCCGACCTCGACCACGGCGACGTCGACGGGTGCGTCGGCGAAGGCCGCGTAGGCCATGGCGGTGAGCACCTCGAACTTCGACATTCGGGGGCCACCATCGGCCTCCGACGCGGCGTCGACCATCTCCACGTACGGCTGGATTTCGCGCCAGATGCGCACGTAGTCGCGCGGGTGCATCGGCGCGCCGTCGATGGCGATGCGCTCGGTGGCCAGCTGCAGATGCGGGCTGGTGGTGCGGCCGGTGCGGCGGCCAAGCGCGCGGACCAGCGACTCGATCATCCGCACCGTCGACGTCTTGCCGTTCGTGCCGGCGACGTGGATGACGGGCGCCGACCGCTCGGGATTGCCGAGCAGGTCCATGAGCTTCTCGATGCGCTCCAGAGACGGGTCGATCTTCGTCTCCGGCCAGCGCGTGTCCAGCTCGGCCTCGACGGCGGCCAACTCCGCGAGATCCTCGCGGGTGACCTCCTCCGGGGCCGGGGCGTTGACGGGCTGGTCGACGTCGACGGGCAGGCTCAGGCCCTCGTCGTCCATCGACACCGCGCCGAAGCGGCCCAGCAGATCCACGTCGGCGCCGCCGTCGCGCTCCTCGGCCGACATGGCCACGCCGTCGGCGGCGGGCGATGCCTCGTCGAGTTCGCCGATCAGCTCCGCCGCCAGCTCGCGGGGCTCGGTGTCCTCCACGATCTCCGCGGTGGCGGGATCGAACCCGTCGTCGTCGGACAGCTCCAGCGGTTCCCCGCCGTGGTCGTCGTTGCGGTCGGTCATGCCTTCGGCAGTCCCTCGAGTCGTGCGGTGATGCGCTCGATCTCCTCGCGCGCCACCTGGTTGCGGGTGCGGATCTTGTCCACCACGGCGTCGGGGGCCTTGGCCAGGAACGCCTCGTTGCCCAGCTTCTTCTCGGTGCCGGACAGCTCCTTCTCGGCGACGGCCAGGTCCTTCTCCAAGCGCTTGCGCTCGGCGGCGACGTCGACGGTGCCGGAGGTGTCCAGCTCGACGGTGACCGTCGCCGTGGACAGGCGGACCTCGATGGAGGCGGTGGCGGTGAAGCCCTCCGCCGGGGTCTCCAGGCGCGCCAGCGAACGGACGATGCCCTCCTGCGCCGCCAGATCCGCGGCCGCGGCGTCGAAGCGCGCGGGCACGCGCTGCGACGGCTTCACGCCCTGATCGGAGCGGAAGCGGCGCACCTCGGTGACCAACTTCTGGGCGTCGTCGATGCGGCGGGCGGAGTCGGCGTCGAACGCTGCGCCGCCGTTGGCCTCGCCCTCGGTCGGCCAGGACGCGATGACCAGGGACTCCGGCGTGCCCTCGTCGCCGTCGGTCAGCGCCTTCCACAGCACCTCGGTGACGAACGGGATCGACGGGTGCAGCAGCCGCAGGACGGTGTCCAGCACATGGCCCAGCACCAGGCGCGTCGACTCGGAACGCGCGGCCTGTTCGGCCGTCGGCTCCTCGCCCTCGGCCAGGCGCGGGAAGTCCACCTTGGACATCTCCAGGTACCAGTCGCAGAACTCGTCCCACGCGAAGTGGTACAGCGCCTCGTTCGCCTTGGCGAACTCGTACTTGTCCAGCGCGGCGTCGACGTCGGCGCGGACCTGCTCCAGGCGGTCGAGGATCCAGCGGTCGGTGTCGGTCAGCGTCTCGCGCGCCGGCAGTTCACCGACGTACGCGCCATTCATCAGCGCGAAGCGGGTGGCGTTGAACAGCTTCGTGGCGAAGTTGCGGGAGCTCTGCGCCGAGTCCTCGCCCACCGGCAGGTCCGAACCGGGGTTCGCGCCGCGGGCCAGGGTGAAGCGCAGCGCATCGGCGCCGTAGTCGCGCACCCAGTCCAGCGGGTCGATGCCGTTGCCCAGGGACTTGGACATCTTGCGGCCCTGCTCGTCGCGCACCAGGCCGTGCAGGAACACGTCGGTGAACGGGATCTGCGGTCGGCCGTCGACGCCCTCGCCCAGCGGCGAGTTCGGCAGGGTGGCGGCGAAGGTCGAGAACATCATCATGCGCGCGACCCAGAAGAACAGGATGTCGTAGCCGGTGACCAGCACCGACGTCGGGTAGAACTTCGCCAGCTCCGGGGTGGCCTCGGGCCAGCCCATCGTGGAGAACGGCCACAGCGCCGACGAGAACCACGTGTCCAGCACGTCGGGGTCCTGGGTCCAGCCCTCGCCCGTCGGCGCCTCGTCGTCCGGGCCGACGCACACGATCTCGCCCTCGGGGCCGTACCAGATCGGGATGCGGTGGCCCCACCACAGCTGGCGCGAGATGCACCAGTCGTGCATGTCGTCGACCCAGTCGAACCAGCGCGGCTCCTGCGACGCCGGGTGGATCACCGTGTCGCCTTCGCGGATCGCATCGCCGGACATCTTGGCCAGCTCGTCGACCTTGACCCACCACTGCTCGGACAGTCGCGGCTCGATGACCTCGCCGGAACGCTCCGAGTGGCCCACCGAGTGGACGTAGGGGCGGATCTCCTTGACGATGCGCCCCTGCTCCCGCAGCGCCTCGGTCACGGCCGTGCGCGCCTCGAATCGGTCCATGCCGTCGAAGCGGGTGCCGGTGCCGGCGATGGTGCCGGTCTTGTCGATGACCTCCGGCATGTCCAGGTCGTGGCGCTGCCCCATGGCGAAGTCGTTCGGGTCGTGCGCCGGGGTGATCTTCACCGCGCCGGTGCCGAACTCCGGGTCGACGTAGTCGTCGGCGATGACCTGCAGCGTCAGGTCGTCGCGGAACGGATGCGGCAGGGTCTTGCCCACCAGGTTCGCGTAGCGCTCATCGTCCGGGTGGACGGCCACGGCGACGTCGCCGAGCATCGTCTCCACTCGGGTGGTGGCCACGACGATCGACTCGTCGCCGTCTCCGTAGCGGAACGACACGAGCTCGCCGTCGCGGTCCTCGTACTTGACCTCGATGTCCGAAATGGCGGTCTGCAGCACCGGCGACCAGTTGACCATGCGCTTGGCGCGGTAGATCAGGCCCCGGTCGAACAGCTCCTTGAAGATGGTCTGCACGGCGCGCGACAGCCCGTCGTCGAGCGTGAACCGCTCGCGGGACCAGTCGACGGAATCGCCGATCTGGCGCATCTGGTCGCCGATGACGCCGCCGTACTGCTTCTTCCACTCCCAGACGCGGTCGATGAACTCCTCGCGCCCGTAATCGAAGCGGTCCTTGCCCTCGGTCTCCTTCAGCTGCGCCTCGACCTTGGTCTGCGTGGCGATGCCCGCATGGTCCATGCCCGGCAGCCACAGCACCTCGAAGCCCTGCATCCGCTTGCGGCGGGCCAGGGCGTCCATCAGCGTGTGGTCCAGCGCGTGGCCCATGTGCAGCTGGCCCGTGACGTTGGGCGGCGGCAGCACGATGGAGTACGCCGGCTTGTCGCTGGAGGCGTCGGCGGTGAAGTACCCGGCATCCACCCAGCCCTGGTAGAGATCCGCCTCCACCTCGGAGGGGTTCCACGACTTCGGCAGATTGTCGGCGCGGTTCGGAAGATTCTCGGCGTTGGTCACGCCGCACAGTCTAGAGGGTCGCCCGGATCGCCCCGCCCACCACGTCCACCGCGCCACGAAGGCGGGCGGGCGCACACGTGCGGGAGGGGCCGTCGCAAAGCAAAGCAGCTTTGCGACGGCCCCTCCCGGACCGTCCGCGCATCCCGCGCGGCAACGGCGCGACCTACGGCAGCAGGTCCGCGACGGCCTCGCGCTCGGAGCGCAGCTCGGCGACGTTGGCGTCGATGCGGGCGCGCTGGTAGTCGGAGATCTCCAGGCCCTGGACGATCTCCCACTTGCCGTCGACGGAGCGGCACGGCATGCCGGTGACCAGGCCCTCGTCGATGCCGTAGGAGCCGTCCGACGGCAGGGCCACGGACACCCAGTCGTCGCCCGGCACGCCCTGGACCCAGTCGCGCATGTGGTCGATGGCCGCGGCGGCGGCGGAAGCGGCGGAGGAGGAACCGCGGACCTCGATGATCTCGGCGCCGCGCTTGGCCACGCGCGGGATGAACTCGTCGTCCAGCCAGGACTGCTCGACCAGGTCGGAAACCTTCTCGCCGCCGACGGTGGCGTACGTGACGTCCGGGAACTGGGTGGCCGAGTGGTTGCCCCACACGACGACCTTCTCGAAGTCGGTGACCGTGCGGTCCAGCTTGCCGGCCAGCTGCGACAGGGCGCGGCTGTGGTCCAGGCGCATCATCGCCGTGAACCGGTCGGACGGGATGTCCTTGGCGTGCTCGTTGGCGATGAGCGTGTTGGTGTTCGCCGGGTTGCCGACGACCAGCACGCGGATGTCGTCCGCCGCGTGATCGTTGAGGGCCTGGCCCTGCGGGCCGAAGATCTTGCCGTTGGCGGACAGCAGGGCGGAGCGCTCCTCGCCCTTGCCTCGCGGCTTCGCGCCGACCAGGAACGCCGCGTTGGCGCCGTCGAACGCCTTGTTCGGGTCATCGGTGATGTTGATGCCGCGCAGCAGCGGGAACGCCGAGTCCTGCAGCTCCATGGCGACGCCCTCGGTGGCTCCCAGCGCGGCCGGGATCTCGAGGAGGTTCAGCTCCACGGGGACGTCGTAGCCGAAGACGTCGCCATGGGCGAGGCGGAAGAGAAGGGAGTACGAGATCTGGCCTGCGGCGCCGGTGACGGCGACCTTCACGGGAGAAACGCTCACGATTGTCCTTTCATGGATTTCCTTTGACGCCGTCCACGCTAGTGCCGTTCGGGCAGGGGCGCAGACGGGGGCGAACGCGGCGGCGGAATCGAGAAAGGCTATAGCATGAACCCGATCCCGCCCCAGTTTTCATCTTTCGGAGCCAGACCGGCCCCGCAGCCCGGGCGGTCACCCCCGATTTACCGTCGGGAACCACCCGAAAGCGCGGAAAGGCGATTCATGAAGGCCACAGGCAGCACCGACGCGATCCCCCACGCCGTCCTCGAGGCGGCGCTCGGCGAATTCACCGCCAAGGGGTACGCGGATGCGCGTCTGGACGCCATCTCGTCGTCGTCCGGCGTTTCCAAGCGGATGCTCCACTACCACTGCGGCGACAAGATGGGCCTGTACCGCACGACCATGAACCACGTGCTGCGGCTGCTGCGGCCGGACCCGGACGATCTGCGAGTCGATTCCGAGGTGCCGGTCGACGTGCTGCGCCACGTGGTCGGCGTCATCTTCGATTGCTTCGCCGACAACCCCTCGGCGGTGCGCTTCATCGCGCAGGAGAACATGCACCCGATCCTGCCGCTGGAGGAGTCCTCGGCGATGGCGGAGCAGTCCCCCATCGTCCTGGAATTCGACCGCGTGCTGCTGCTGGGCCGCGACTACGGCGCCTTCCGCACGGACGTCTCCGCGCTGGACATCTATTACATCGTGGCGTCGATGGCGCAGTTCCCCACGCTCAACGAGCGCACCTTCGGCAACCTCTACAGCCTGGAGCTGACGTCGGAGACGCTCATCGACCGCCTGCGCGAGATGGCCCGCGACGCCGTGACCGGGTTCCTCACCGCGTCGACGACGTGGCAGCACGGCACGTCCTACGTGACCACCACCCCGCGGCGGAAGGTCGAGCCGCGCCTGGTCGACGAGGTCTACGCCGACGATTCCCCCGCCGGACTCGACGAGCGCGCCGACGGCGACGTCGCCCCCTCGTTCACCGACATGTACGACGAAGGCGACGAGTAGCGCATCAGCCGCGCCGTGCCTTCCCTGGTGCACGACGGACGCGCCGCCCGCGATTCGTGAACGACGCACGCCCACGGTTCGCGCATGGCGCGCCGCCCACGGTTCGGGAGCGCCGCACGCCGATGATTAGCGTCCCAGGGGAATCGGAGTAGCCTTCATTTCGATACTCATCGAACTGAATGGAAGGTTTCCCGTGACCGCTCCCACGCACCCCGCGCCCCCGCAGGCGCGGATGTCGTTCCTGGACCGTTGGCTGCCGGCGTGGATCATCCTCGCCATGGCGCTCGGCCTCGCGCTGGGGCGGTTCTTCCCCGGCATCGGCGACGCCTTGGGCGCAATGGAGGTCGGTGGGATTTCCCTGCCCATCGCCCTCGGCCTGTTGGTGATGATGTACCCGCCGTTGGCCAAGGTCCGCTACGACAAGGCCGGTGAGATCGCCGCCGACAAGCGGCTGATGACCGTCTCCCTGCTGCTCAACTGGGTGCTCGGCCCTGCGTTCATGTTCGCGCTGGCGTGGATCTTCCTGCCGGACGAGCCCGCCCTGCGCACCGGCCTGATCATCGTCGGCCTCGCCCGCTGCATCGCCATGGTGCTGGTGTGGAGCGACTTGTCCTGCGGCGATCGCGAGGCCACCGCCGTCCTGGTGGCCATCAACTCCGTGTTCCAGGTGCTCATGTTCGGCGTGCTCGGCTGGTTCTACCTGCAGATCCTGCCGTCCTGGCTGGGGCTGGACACGACCAGCGCGGAGTTCTCCTTCTGGTCGATCGTCACCTCGGTCGTCGTGTTCCTGGGCATCCCGCTGCTGGCCGGCGCCGTCTCCCGCATCGTCGGCGAGAAGACCCGGGGCCGCGACTGGTACGAGAACACCTTCATTCCCCGCATCTCGCCGCTGGCGCTGATCGGCCTGCTGTACACGATCGTGCTGCTGTTCTCCCTGCAGGGCGAGCAGATCACCTCGCAGCCGTGGACGGTCGCCCGCTTGGCGCTGCCGTTGCTGGCCTACTTCGTCGGCATGTTCCTCATCGCCTTGGCCGCGTCGAAGGCGTCGGGCATGAACTATGCCCAGTCGGCGTCGGTGTCCTTCACGGCTGCGGGCAACAACTTCGAGCTGGCCATCGCCGTGGCCATCGGCACGTTCGGCGCGACGTCCGCCCAGGCGCTGGCGGGCACGATCGGACCGCTCATCGAGATCCCGGTGCTGGTCGGCCTGGTCTACCTCATGCTGTGGATCGGCCCGAAGCTCTTCCCCGGCGACGCGACGCTGCCCGGCCGCGACGACTCCACTCGCCCCGCCGCGTAGTAGCCTGCGCCGCCCGCGTCCGTCCGCTAAGCGCTGCGCTCGTCCGGCTCGGCGAGCACCAGCTCCGGTGCCTCACCGTCGGTGACGCAGCCGCGGTGGATGATCACCTGAGCGATGTCGTCGCGATCCGGCACGTCGAACATCACCGGCACCAGGATCTCCTCCATGATGCCGCGCAGGCCGCGGGCGCCGGTCTTGCGCTCGATGGCCTTCGACGCGATGGCGTGCAGGGCGTCGGAGTCGATGCGCAGCTCGACGCCGTCCATTTCGAAGAGGCGCTCGTACTGGCGGACAAGCGAGTTGCGAGGCTCGGTGAGCACCCGCACCAGCGCTTCCTCATCGAGGTTGGTCACCGACGCGATGACGGGCAGTCGGCCGATGAACTCGGGGATCAGGCCGAAGCGGATCAGGTCCTCCGGCAGCACCTCGCGGAACGGGTCGACCTCGTCGAGATCGGACTTGGAGTGCACGTCCGCGCCGAAGCCCAGGCCCTTCTTGCCCACGCGCTCCTGCACCACCTTCTCCAGACCCGCGAAGGCACCGGCGACGATGAACAGAACATTGGACGTGTCGAACTGGATGAACTCCTGGTTCGGGTGCTTGCGCCCACCCTGCGGCGGCACGGACGCCACGGTGCCCTCGAGGATCTTCAGCAGCGCCTGCTGCACGCCCTCGCCGGAAACGTCGCGGGTGATGGACGGGTTCTCCGACTTGCGGGAGATCTTGTCCACCTCGTCGACGTAAATGATGCCGCGCTGCGCCTTGGCCACGTCGAAATCGGCGGCCTGCAGCAGCTTGAGCAGGATGTTCTCCACGTCTTCGCCGACGTAGCCGGCTTCGGTGAGGCTGGTGGCGTCGGCGATGGCGAAGGGCACGTCGAGCTTGCGGGCCAGCGTCTGCGCCAGGTGCGTCTTGCCGCAGCCGGTCGGGCCGAGCATGAGGATGTTCGACTTCGACAGTTCGACGTCGTCGCGCGAGCCCTGCTCCTCGGCGCGGATGCGCTTGTAGTGGTTGTAGACCGCGACGGCCAACGTGCGCTTGGCCACGTCCTGGCCGATGACGTACTCGTCGAGGAAGTCGCGGATCTCGGCGGGGCGGGGCAGGCGATCGCCGTTTTCCGACGACGACGAGCCGGTGTCGAGCTCTTCCTCGATCATCTCGTTGCACAGCTCGATGCACTCGTTGCAGATGTAGACGCCCGGTCCCGCGATGAGCCTTTTGACCTGCTTCTGGCTCTTCCCGCAGAAGGAGCATTTCAGCAGATCGGCGCTTTCCTGCATGCGTGCCATATCCGGTCCGGCCCCACTTCCCTGGTCGTGTCTTCGACGGTTTTCGGTGGCTGGTTCGCCCGCCGCCTCATGGGTTCAACCCCGTCGGCGGCCCCGATATTCCGCTGCCCCCGCGTTACCGCCGCGGGCGCAATCGCCCCAAGCCTAGCCGCACGCCCGGATCAGCCCCATCAGCCGCGGGGCCCGGCGCGCCGCCGCGTGCTTTCCGCTTTACGACGGGCCGGCGTTTCCATTTCGCGGCCTGGCTTTTCGGACGCCCCGCCACCCGGAGAGGCCAGCGCGGCCGGAGAGACCGACGCGGCCGTAGGGGCCGGCGCGGTCAGCGCGGTCAGCGCGATCGACTCAGCGCAGCGACCGGGCGGCGGCGATGAGCGGGATCTGCAACGGCAGGCGCCCATAGGCGATGGCGCGCTTCGAGGGACTCTTGCCGCGCCAGTCCCAGGCCATTTTGATGTTGCCCACCCAGAGGGCGGTGAGCAGTCCCGCCGCGACCGTTGCGGCGGCGCTTCGGGTCCGCGGAACAAGAAGCGCCGCTGCAGTGCCGACCTCGACGACGCCGGATCCGACCGTCCAGGCACGCTTCGGACCGGGCAGGAAGTCCGGGATCAGTCGATCGACGACGCGGGCTGTTTTCGGCGGGAAGTGCAGGGCACCGACTCCGGCCAGCGGCACGGCGACGGCCGCGAGACGCACCGGTTCGGGAATCTGCATGGGCATGGCGACGCTCCTCGACGAATCGTTCATGGGTACCGGCACGAAACCGCTTTCAACCGGCATTCTGACCTTACTCGGGCCCCGCTCGATTGCTTTCGGATTTACGTTCACCGGAAACCGAATGCGCCCGCGTTCCGGTACCAGCCGGCAAGTTCGTCCTTCTTTCGCCTTGCCGGCCGGTGAATTGTCTCGCCCGTGAGACCCTCGCCAGACGGGAGCGCCCGATCCACACACGCGCAGAATGCACCCCGAGCATCCGCCAAGGGATGACGGGCCGCCATCGAGATGCCCCCCCCCAACAGATGGGGGCCCTATTCGCATCGCGCACCAGGCAATGCCACGTCAACGTTCTCGGAAGTTGCCTGCTGTCTGCAGATCAGGAGGTGTGGACGGGTTCTGGCGAGATTGTGAGCGTCTCGGGGTGCGACGTCCGGCAGTCCTGCGGGATGCGGCGACCAATTGCGCTGTGTGGCCCGAAGGTTCTGAACCAGTGGGCTGCTGGGCGGTCCCGAAACTGACGTCGACGCCCCCGAGCCAAGGTTGCGGCTCAGGCTCGGTTCGACCGTCAACGGTGAGATCCGGGCCCTGGCCAGCTTATTGCCGTAAGAATGGCCTCGTGGTGCTCCTGCCACGGCGGCAACCTGCTCGGCGATCACTCAGCCATAGGGGAAAGTTCGATTTCGGACTACTGGGCCACAGGGGCGTACCACCCCGAACTGGTCGTTTACATCGCCGTAAAGCAGGTAGATTTTCATATCCACCGTGTCGAAAGGGAGATCGGTGTGCAAAGAACGTGATTCTCGCCCCCCCCCGCCACGTAGTGTTCGAGGCCTATGCCCGGCGTATCCCGTGAGGGGCGAGATCGCCCATTGGGCGCTCGGCAGTGCAGCCGGGGGCACGACTGCTGCCCCAGGTCTGGGCGTGCCGATGAATGGCGACGGCCGTCTTCCCTGCCCCGGACACGTCCATTTTCTTATGGTGCGACTTTGCGATGTCCTGTTTCGGGAACCGATCGCGCGGCTCCCTCGCGGGTGGGGGGCGGAAGGTGCTGGCGGATGCGGTCGGCTGCCACCGTTGTAATGCAGGAACAGGCGCCTGCGCCTCTCGCTGGGGTACTTGCGTGGCGCAGGCTCGTCAGTGCTCGTTTCCGTGGCTTCACTGCCTCATGCGTCCTCAGAGAGAAGCAACCTGCGGCTGTGTCCGGCGCTTTGGGAATGCAGCCTCGAAGGGCCCGATCCACATTGCCGCCTTCGATTCGCCGCAACCGCCGAACGAAAGGCCGCAAAGCATGGGATGACCCCTCTCGAACGGTTCAGATGCTGCGATGTGGATCGGGGTGTTGCAACGACCGCTAGAACCCAAGCAGGCAGCCCGAACACGCGAAAACCCGGCCCCCATCGGAGAACCGGGTCAAACGCCGGATCGCTCACGGGTCAGCCCGAAGGCCGGTGCCCGATTCCGCCGCTACTTCTTCAGCTTGCGGTACTCGAAGACCTGGTCGATGATGCCGTACTCCTTGGCCTGCTCGGCCGTGAGGATCTTGTCGCGATCGGTGTCCAGGCGCACCTGCTCGGCGGTCTGACCGGTGTGCTGCGCCAGGGTCTCCTCCATCAGCTTGCGCATGCGCTCGATCTCGGCGGCCTGGATCTCCAGGTCGGACACCTGGCCCTGCACGCCCTGGGTGGCGGGCTGGTGGATCAGGACGCGCGCGTTCGGCAGCGCGGCACGCTTGCCCGGCGCACCGGCGGCCAGCAGCACGGCGGCGGCGGACGCGGCCTGCCCCAGGCAGACGGTGTTCACGTCGGGGCGGACGTACTGCATGGTGTCGTAGATCGCCATCAGGGAGGTGAACGAACCACCCGGCGAGTTGATGTACATGGTGATGTCGCGGTCCGGGTCCAGACCCTCGAGCACCAGCAGCTGCGCCATGATGTCGTTGGCGGCGGTGTCGTCCACCTGCGATCCGAGGAAGATGATGCGCTCCTCGAACAGCTTGTTGTACGGGTTGGATTCCTTGGCGCCGAAGCTGGAGTGCTCGACGAAGGACGGCAGCACGTAGCGCGACTGCGGCATCTGCATGTTGTTGCTCATCTCCATGTTCATTTCGTGCTTCTGGCTCAGGTTCTCGGCCCGCCCGGCGAATCCGGCGTCGCCGGCGATGTCGCGGTTCATCTCGCGTTCCTCGCTTTCCGACGCCGGCCTACTGGCCGGAATCCTGCTCGTCGGCGACGTCGGCGGCGTTTTCGGCGTTGCGCTCGGCGTCGTCGCTGGCGGTGTTGCCGGTGCCGTTCTTGGCGTCGTTGGCGTCCTTCAGGGACGTCACCACGTGGTCGACGAAGCCGTACTCCAGCGCCTCGGCCGCAGTGAACCAGCGGTCGCGGTCGGAGTCCTCGACGATGCGCTCCAGCGGCTGGCCGGTGTGCTCGGCGATCAGGCGCGCCATTTCCTTCTTCGTCTGCGCGAACTGCTCGGCCTGGATGGTGATGTCGGAGGCGGTGCCGCCGATGCCGGCGGACGGCTGGTGCATCATGATCCGGGCGTGCGGCAGGGCGTAGCGCTTGCCGGGCGTGCCGGCGGACAGCAGGAACTGGCCCATCGAGGCCGCCAGGCCCATGCCGTAGGTGGCCACGTCGCAGGGCACGAACTTCATGGTGTCGTAGATGGCCATGCCGGCGGTGACGGAGCCGCCCGGGGAGTTGATGTACAGCGCGATGTCGCGCGTCGGGTCCTCGGCCGACAGCAGCAGCATCTGGGCGCACAGCTTATTGGCGATCTGGTCGTCGACCTGGTCGCCGAGGAAAAGGATGCGCTCCTTCAGCAGCTTGTCGAACACGGAGTCGGCCGGGGCGTGGTTCTGGTCGCTCATCGAAAAAGGGTTTCCCTTCCATTTCGCCTTCGCCGCCTTTTGACGGGCGGGCCGCCTGTGACGGGCGGGATCTCTCATTGAGGGTAACGAAAGGGACCGCCCCTTTGTTTCGGGACGGCCCCATGTTCGCTGTCAGCGTCGGGGGCCGGGGATCAATGGCTGATGTTCCCCGGCCGGGCCCGCGTGATGCGGTCGAGCCGGGGTCGTCGTAAAGCCTTGCTTTGCGACGTGCCCCGTCCGGCGCTTCTTTACTTCTCGGCGTCGGCGGCCTCGTCGGCCTTGGCCTCGGTGTTGTCGGCGTCGGCGGCCTCGGCCTCGCCGAAGAACTCGGCGACGTCGATGTCGTTGCCGTCGGTGTCCTTGACGGTGGCCTTCAGGATCGACACGGCCAGGGCCTTGCCGCGGCGGACGTCGGCGAAGAGGTTGCCGAGCTGGCCCGACTGCTGGATCTGCTGGATGAACTGGTTCGGGTCCATGCCGTAGGACTGCGCGGTGAACAGGATGTGGTCGGTCAGCTCCTGCTGGGAGACCTCGGGCTGCTCGGCCTCGGCCAGCTCGTCGAGGAACAGCTGGGTGCGCACGGCCTCTTCGGCGGAGGTGCGGGAGTCGGCGTCGAACTGCTCGCGGGTGGTGCCCTGCGCCTCGAGCATGCTGTTCAGCACGGCCTCGTCGCCGCCGAACTGGCCGAGCAGCTGCTGCAGCTGGCCGTCGACCTGCTCCTTGACGACGCCCTCCGGCAGCGGCACCTCGGTCTTCTCGAGGGCCGCGGCGAGGACCTTGTCGCGGATCTGCTGGGCCTGCTCGCCCTTCTTGGTGTTCTCGACCTGCTTGGCCAGGTCCTCGCGCAGCTCGTCGATGGTGTCGAACTCGGAGGCCATCTGGGCGAACTCGTCGTCGGCGTCGGGCAGCTGGCGGACCTTGACGGACTGGACGGTGACGGTGACCTGGGCGTCCTCGCCCTCGTGGTCGCCGGCGACCAGCTTGGTGCCGAACTCCTTGGACTCGCCCTGGGCCAGGCCGGTGACGGCCTCGTCCAGGCCGTCGATCAGGTCGCCGGAGCCGACCTGGTAGGACAGGCCCTCGGTGGAGGCCTCTTCCAGCTCTTCGCCGTCGACGGTGGCCGACAGGTCGATGGAGATGAAGTCGCCGTCCTCGACGGCGCGCTCGACGCCGGTGAGGGTGCCGAAGCGGGCGAGGAGGTTGTCCAGCTCGGACTGCACGGCCTCGTCGTCGGCCTTGAGGGCGTCGACCTCGACGGAGATGTCGGAGAAGTCCGGCAGCTCGATCTCGGGGCGGACGTCGACCTCGGCGGTGAACTCGACGACGTCGCCGTCCTCCAGCTTGGTCACGTCGACCTCGGGCTGGCCGATGACCTTCAGGTCGTGCTCCTCGACGGCCTGGCCGTAGCGGGACGGGACCATCTCGTTGAGGACCTGCTCCAGGATCGGGCCGCGGCCGACGCGCGCCTCGATCAGCTTGGCCGGGGCCTTGCCCTTGCGGAAGCCGGGGATCTGGACCTGCTGCGACAGGGCCTCGTGGGCCTTGTCGAACTCGGGCTTCAGCTCGTCGAAGGGGACCTCGACGGTGATCTTGACGCGGGTGGCGCTCTGCTGCTCGACGGAGGACTTCACTGGTTGCACACTCCTGTTAGTAGATTGTGAGGCAAATGATTTCACAGACCACGGGAGTGCCCGTGATGCTGGTCGGGGTAGCGGGATTTGAACCCACGGCCCCTCGCTCCCAAAGCGAGTGCGCTACCAAGCTGCGCCATACCCCGTTGTGAATACGTCGTGCAGTCTACGTGGCCCCCGTTCGGGGAGCATTCACCGCCCCGGCTTAAGCCTGCGGGGCGGCGATTATGGCGCGTGGCGCGGCGTGCGCTATAGTTTCCCCCACGTTCACACGGGGCGGTTTCCGCTTTACGACGGATCGGTCGCCCCGCTTGAGCTGCGGGGATGTCGTATAGTGGCTAATACCTCAGCCTTCCAAGCTGAAGACGCGGGTTCGATTCCCGTCATCCCCTCCACGTGTTGCGAAGCGGCGCGGTCCCCTTGGGCCGCGCCGCTTCTTCGTGTGGCGGTGTCGCCGTCCGGTCATGTCACGGTTGCGTAGACGCGCGGTCACAACTTAACGGCAGTGCCTTTCGCGGTCTTTTGACGTCCGAAATCGTCAGTATCGTGGACGGCATGGATCCCCGCATCATCGACAAGGACACCGGCGTGGAGCTGTGGACGGCGGCGGAATGCGCCGAGTTCACCGGCACCGCGCGCGGCACGTTCACCAGTTACGCGGGACGAGGCAAGGCACCCGTTCCCGCGACGAAGCTCCACGGCCTGACGCTGTGGAACTCCGATGACGTGCGGGAATGGCAGAAGGGCCGCGAGGAGCGCAAGAAGTAGCGCCCGCCGGTCACGGCACCGACCGCACCCGGTAGACCAGCACCGCGCCGATCGCCGTGAGGATGCCGGCGAAGACGTACAGCCCCGGGTAGCCGCCCAGGGACGACAGCGCGAACGCCGCCAGCACCGGCGACACCATGTTGGGGCCGGCGACGGCGAGGTTCATGACGCCGACGTCGCGGCCGCGTTCGTCGGCCTTCGGCAGCACCTGGTTGATCATGGCCTGATCGACGGCCATGAACACGCCCCACGACAGCCCCAACAGCACGGCGGCACCGATGACCATCGCGAAGGATCCGGCGAACGCCATGATCGCGCAGGCACCCGCGACGCCCAGGGACGACGCCGCCACGAATACGCGGCGCTTGCCGATCGCGTCGGAGATCTTGCCGGACAGGATCGCCGTGACCACGACGCACAACGCGTAGACGCCGGTGAGGACCAGCACTCCGGTGTCCGGGTCGCCGTGGCCGATGTGGTCGCGCAGGTAGTAGAAGAGGTAGAACAGCGCGACGGAGTTGCCCGTGGTCACCAGGAACCGGGCGATGAACACCCAGGTGAAATCGCGGTACAGGCCGCCGGGTGCGTCGGCGACGGCGGGAACGACGGCGGTCTCGCCCTCGTCATCGTTGTAAGGCACCGGCGACAGCGGGCCCATCGAGCGGACCCGGGAGACGTCGCGGAAACCGGGGAGGAACTGGCCGATGCCGATCAGCAGCAGTGCCGCGGTGACGATGTAGGCCAGGCCGAGGTCGAACATGGTGGCCACGACCGTGCCGAGCACCACGCCCAACGTGTACGTCAGGCCGAGCACCCCGGACACGACGCCGTATTGGTTGTCCGGCACGGTGTCCGGCGCCACGGCCTGCGCCGCGTTGATCGACGCGGCGATGGCCAGCTGGAACACCGACCAGCCGATGGTCAGCGCGACGAAGCCGGGGGCGGCGCCCATGAACATCAGCGCACCGGCGGCCGCGAGCCCGCCGAAGAGGATCCACGGGGCGCGACGGCCCCACCGGGAGTTCGTGCGATCCGACAGCCAGCCGGCCAGCGGGTGCCCGATGATGGAGAAGAACCCGCCGATGGCCATGAGCAGCGCCAGCTTCTGCTCCTTCTCCCCCGGGTGCCACACGAGGATCTGCTGCGCCAGCAACAGCTGCGTCGGCGCCGCCCACGAGATGTTTTGGCCCAGGTAGAGCAGGCCGTAACGGAAAATCCAGCCGGTGGTCACCGGCGTGCGTTGGGCGGGGTCGGAGGTGAAGCGGCCGACGTCGGCGAGGGCGCGTTCGGCGGGGCTCATGAGACGGCTCCGTC
>DHCFJ07801__coassemble_2022_pt1 | contig 16142 bp, 11 predicted proteins | sample DHCFJ07801__metabat2_high_PE_026 | metagenome-assembled genome bin DHCFJ07801 | reverse complement strand
TGAAGGGGGAGGCGAAGACCCTCACCGCCGACCTGCCGGAGACCCCGGATGAGCTGCTGGCGACGCAGGGGTAGCGGCTTCGCCGGCCGCCAAAAAGGGGTGCGCCGACGGGCGAGGTCCGGCGGCGAACTCGGTACCCTCGGGGGCATGAACCTTCATCCCCTGATCGCCGAGTTCGAGTTCCTCATTGGCACGTGGAAGGGCCCCGGCCGCGGTCATTACCCGACCATCGACTCCTTCCGGTACAACGAGACGCTGACCTTCGCGTCGATTCCCGGCAAACCCTTCCTGCGCTACGAGCAGAAGACGGCCGGCGCCGAGAGCCGGCCGATGCACACCGAATGCGGATTCTTCCGGCCGCTCGGCGACGGCCGCGTCGAATTCATCCTGGCCCAGCCCACCGGCCAGACCGAGGTTCTCGAAGGCCGGGTCGAGGCCGGCGCGGACGGCGAGCTGAGCATCGTCATGGACCAATCGACCGTGGTGAACTCCGGAACGGCCAAGCAGGTCGACGCCACCGCCCGGACCTGGGTGCTCAACGCCGGCCGCACGGAACTGGTCACCGAGTTCGGCATGGCCGCCGTCGGCCAGCCGATGCAGCAGCATCTGGTGAGCGAGCTGATCAAGCAATAGATGGTGTGTCGAGGCCAATGGCTCGCGCCGCCGCAGGGTCGAGGAAACTCACGGTGGGCCGGCCGTTCTCGGCGCCGATCACGGCGGTCACGCCGAAGACGGACTCGATGAGATCCCGCGTAAGCACGGACTGCGGCCCACCGTCCGCGACTACCCGCCCGCCGTGCAGAACGATGATCCGGTCGCAGAACATCGCCGCCAGATTGAGGTCGTGGAGTACCAGCACAGCCGTCGCGGGCGAAGACCGTACGAGGTCGAGGACCTCCAGCCGGTGCCGAATGTCGAGGTGATTCGTCGGTTCGTCGAGGATGAGCGCCGGCGTCTCCTGTGTGAAGGCGCGGGCGATCGAGCACCGTTGGCGCTCGCCGCCGGATAGTTCGCGCCAGCGGCGTCCGAGCAGGTGCTCGACGTTCGTCGATCTCGCGGCGGCGTCGATGATTTCCCGGTCCCGTGGCCCCGGTCCACGCCACGACGGGTGGTGGGGGATCCTCCCGAGCCCGATGATGTCCCGCACGGAGAGGTCCCAGGGCACTCCGCCGGATTGCTCCACGACGGCGAGCCTCTTGGCGACGTCGCGGCGGGGCAGCTTCGAAACGTCGTCGTCGCCAACTTTGGCGGTGCCGTCGTCGGGAGAGAGCAGTCCGGACAGGACCCTCATGAGCGTCGTCTTGCCGGATCCGTTGGGTCCGATGATGCCCACCTTCTCACCCGCTTCGGCGGTAATCGAGACGTCGTCGAGAATCGTCGCTCCTCCGGCGGACACCGTGATGTTCGCGCATCCGATGGCTACGGGGGCGTTCGTCATCGCGTGCTCTCCTTTCGCGAGGCGTGAAGCAAAACCGCAATGAACGCCGGCACGCCGATGATGGCGGTGAAGACGCCGACGGGAATCTCTTGTGGTGCGGCGATGGTGCGGGCCAATGCGTCGACCCAAACGAGCAGAATTGCGCCGACGACGACCGTCATCGGCAGCATTGTGCGGTGCACGGGGCCGACCAGAATTCGTGCGATGTGCGGAACGACGAGCCCGACGAAACCGATCGCTCCGGAGGATGCGACGAGCGTCGCCGTCACCGCCGCAGTGAGCGTGAGCAGGAGAAATCGCAGTTTCGCCACGTCGACGCCGAGGGTGGCGGCGGAATCTTCGCCGAAAGTGAAGGCATCCAGGTGAGCCGATCGCGCCATTGCGGCGATCGCGGCGACCCCGACGACGCAAGCGGCGATGAACACGTCCGCCCATGAGGTCGATGCCAGGGAACCGAGCATCCAGAACAGCACGCCGCGGGTCGTCTCCGCGTCGGCAGAAACCATGACGATCAGCGAGGTCAACGCGGAAAAGAGCTGGGTGGCGGCCACTCCGGCGAGTATGATTTTGTCCGTGGTGCCGCCCGCGAGACGGGCCAATCCGAGCATCATCGCGAAGGCGGCGACGCCCCCGATGAAGGCTCCGCCGGTCAACCCGACCGTGGCGACGCCGGCTCCGAGGACGATGACCGCGACGGCGCCGACCGACGCCCCCGAACTGATGCCGAGGATGTACGGATCGGCCAGTGGATTGCGCAACAGGGATTGAAGCAGCGCCCCGCAAAGCGCGAGCCCCGCGCCCGCAAGCGCCGCGAGCAGCGCGCGCGGGACCCGGACCCTCCACACCGCCGCGGCCTGCAGCTCGGAAACCCCATCCGGCATCGAGCCGATTCCGAGGTGGTGGGCCACGACGCCCCATACCTGGCCGGACGTGACCGGCAAGGGCCCCAAGGTAATCGTGTACGACACTGACGCGAGCAACACGGCCAACAGCAACGCCGCGATTGCGATGGGCACCCAGGTGGCCTTCGCCGTGGGCGTGACCTTCAGCATCAACCGAGCAACCCGAATTCCGCGAGCTTCGCCGCGACCGTTTCGATGCCGTCGACCGTGCGGATGGACGGGTTCAGATCGGCGCCGGGAAGGGCGATGTAGCGCTTCTCCTTCACGGCCCGCAATTGCGAGGCCACGGGATGGGACTCGAGGAACTCGATCTTCGCCTTCGCGGATTCGGCGGTCTGGGACTTCCGGGTCAGGTCGCCGATGACCAGGACATCCGGGTCCTGGGCAGCGATCGCTTCCCAACCGATCTGGGGCCATTCCAGGTCCGAATCGGCGAAGGCGTTCTCGACGCCGAGTGCATCGGTGATGATCTGGGGAGCCCCGACCCCGCCCGCCATGTACGGCGCCTCGGAGTTCGCGAACCAAAATGCCGCAGTCGTACCGGGGGCGGCCTTGTGCGCCGATGCGGCCTTCACTCGGCTTTCCAGTTCGGTAATGAGGGCTTCGCCCGCTTCGACTTCGTCGAAAAGTACGCCGAGGTCCCGGACGTCCCGGTAGATCGCGTCCATCGACAGCTTATTCTCGCGGGCGCCGTCGCCATCGAAGTTGGCCTTGGAACACTCGGTCGACGCCAGGTACGCGGGCACACCGAGCTCGGCATACTGATCGAACGAGCCGGAACCGGTGTCATCGAGGGTGTTGTGGAAGGAGGCGGCGACGAAATCCGGTTCGGCGCCGAGGACAGTCTCGAACGACGGGTTGTCGTCGGAGAGTCTCGGAATGTCGGCGTTGGCCTCGGCGAGGTTTTCCCTCACCGGGTCGGTCCAGGTGCCGGTGCCGGCTACCCGATCGTCGAGACCCATGGACAAGAGGATCTCCGTGATGCCCTGGTTGAGAGCCACCGCGGATTCGATCGGCTCGTCGATCGTGATTTCTCGGCCGCAATTGGCCAGGGTAACGGGGTATGCCCCGGTCGTTTCGTGGGGTGCCGGCTTTCCGGCAGAGTCACCGACGTCGCCTGCGGAACAGGACGTCAACGCCAATGCAACCACTGCGAGTGCGCTGATGGTGCTCACCGGGGAGCGGAACGGGAAACGCGATGCAGTCACGTACGGACCTGCCTTTCGGTCGGGACCCTTTCGCGGGGTCCGGGGATGACCACCCCGGGGAATCACGCCGGGATGCGCCAGCGGGTATCCGGACTCGAGGCGAGTTTCGCCCCATACCGTTGCGCGACAGTCCCGGATTCGCACCGGGTTCCCCGCGGGGTAGTGACCCCGCAACGCTGGCTGGAAGTGAAGATAGCCTGTGCTTGCAGACGGCACTGCATCGGCCCTGATCCGGCGAGAGGAGCCAGCGTGCGGCGAACGGGTGTGCGAAGGTGGCCGGGCGCTTGTAGGCTGTGTTCATGGCCTTCGCAGCAGAACAACCGGTCGTCGCCCATTCCGAGTTCCGGCCCGTCGGGGAGATCGAGCGCGCCGGCGGCGACTTCGAGGTCATCAGCGACTTCGAACCGTCCGGCGACCAGCCCCAGGCCATCGCAGAGCTGTCCGAGCGCCTGACCCGGGGGGAGCGGGAAGTGGTGCTCATGGGCGCCACCGGCACCGGCAAGTCGGCGACGGCGGCGTGGCTGATCGAGAAGATGCAGCGGCCCACGCTGGTCATGGCACCGAACAAGACGCTGGCCGCCCAGCTGGCCAACGAACTGTCCTCGCTGCTGCCGAACAACGCCGTCGAGTACTTCGTCAGCTACTACGACTACTACCAACCCGAGGCGTACATCGCGCAGACGGACACCTTCATCGAGAAGGACTCGTCCATCAACGAAGACGTCGAGCGCCTGCGCCACTCCGCGACGTCGGCGCTGCTGTCGCGGCGCGACGTGGTCGTCGTCAGCTCCGTGTCCTGCATTTATGGCCTGGGCACCCCGCAGTCCTACCTCGACCGGTCGGCGATGCTGCGCACCGGCGAAGAAGTCGACCGCGACGAGTTCCTGCGCATGCTCGTCGACATCCAGTACGCCCGCAACGACATCGCCTTCACCCGCGGCACCTTCCGCGTCAAGGGCGACGTCGTCGACATCATCCCCGCCTACGAGGAACTGGCCGTGCGCGTCGAGTTCTTCGGCGACGAGATCGATTCCCTCTACTACCTCAATCCGGTGACGGGCGACGTCGTCAAGCAAGTCGAGGAACTCCGGATCTTCCCGGCGACCCACTATGTCGCGGGGCCGGAGCGCATGGAGCGCGCCATCGAGGAGATCAAGATGGAGCTGACCGAGCGGCTGGCGGATTTCGAGAATCGCGGCAAGCTGCTCGAGGCGCAGCGGCTGCGCATGCGCACCGAATACGACCTGGAGATGATCCAGCAGGTCGGGTTCTGCTCCGGCATCGAGAACTACTCGCGGCACATCGACGGGCGCGCGGCGGGGTCGGCGCCGGCGACGTTGATCGACTATTTCCCGGAGGACTTCCTCACCATCATCGACGAGTCGCACGTCACCGTGCCGCAGATCGGCGGCATGTTCGAGGGTGACGCGTCGCGCAAGCGCAACCTCGTCGAGTTCGGGTTCCGCCTGCCGTCGGCGCTGGACAACCGGCCGCTGACGTTCGACGAGTTCGATGCGCGCGTCGGCCAGGTGGTGTTCATGTCGGCGACGCCGGGCCCGTACGAACTGGGGCAAACCGGGGGAGAAGTCGTCGAGCAGGTCATCCGCCCCACCGGTCTGGTGGACCCGAAGGTGGTGGTCAAGCCCACGCAGGGGCAGATCGACGACCTCATCCACGAGATCCGGTTGCGCGAGGAAAAGGGCGAGCGCGCGCTGGTGACCACCCTGACCAAGAAGATGGCAGAGGATCTCACCGACTACCTGCTGGAAAACGGCATCCGCGTCCGCTACATGCACTCCGACGTGGACACCCTCAAGCGCGTCGAGCTGCTGCGCCAGCTGCGGCTGGGCGACTACGACGTGCTGGTGGGAATCAACCTGCTGCGCGAGGGCCTCGACCTGCCGGAAGTGTCGCTGGTCGCGATCCTCGACGCCGACAAGGAGGGGTTCCTGCGGTCGACGACGTCGCTGATCCAGACCATCGGCCGCGCGGCGCGAAACGTCTCCGGCGAGGTGCACATGTACGCCGACTCCATCACCGATTCGATGGCGCGGGCGATCGAGGAAACCGAGCGTCGCCGCGAAAAGCAGATCGCCTACAACACCGAGCACGGCATCGATCCGCAGCCGCTTCGCAAGAAGATCGCCGACATCCTCGATCAGGTCCACGAGAATCAGGCCGAAGGCGGCGATGGGGTGGGCGGCGATGCGGCGGCGGTGGACGCGGTGCTGGCGGAGCGCGCGACCGTCGAGGGCATGCCCAAGGCGCAGCTGCAGAAGCTCATCGACGACATGACCGCTCAAATGGGTGCCGCAGCGCGCGAATTGAAATTCGAGCTCGCCGGGCGGCTGCGCGACGAGATCTACGACTTGAAGAAGGAGCTGCGCGGAATGGAGGAGGCGGGGCTGGAGTAGCGGGGACCGAAGCGGTGGACGCGACGGTGCCCGGGACCGTGCCTTGGACCGTGCCTTGGAGGGTGCTCGGGACCGTGCCCGTGGTGGGCGGCATCTTTCCCGGCGAACGGGGTTAGTGACGGGGGATACTTTTCTGCGCCCGTGAGATGCGCGTCACAATTGGCCGCATCCGTGATGACATGCGCAGATGTTGATTTTTCAGTGAATCGTCATTCGCACTTGTATGGAAACCCCCGGTCGAACCCCCTCGGATTTTGCTAGGGTTGGGCGAACATTAATCACAACCGAGCTTTGCGGAAGGCAGTTTTCATGAGCGCTTACCAGACCATCGTCGTCGGCACCGACGGCTCGAAGTCCTCGCTTCTGGCAGTGGAGCGCGCCGCGGCGATTGCGGCCGCGTTCGACGCGACCCTGGTCATCGGCTGCGCGTACTACGAGAACCAGGACGCCGCCTCCTCCACGCTGCGCCAGGACTCCGTCCAGGTCCTCGGCGACGATCCCGCCCAGCAGAACCTCGACACCGCCAAGGCCGCCGCCGAGGCCGCCGGCGCCACCAAGGTCGAGACCGAGATCAAGGCCGGTTCCCCGGTGGAGGCCCTCATGGCACTGGTCAACGACCGCAAGGCCGACCTCCTCGTCGTGGGCAACCGCGGCATCAACTCCCTGACCGGCCGTCTGCTGGGCTCGGTGCCGGCCGACGTCGCGCGCCAGTCCGACTGCGACGTGATGATCGTCCACACCGTCGCGTAACGCTGTAGCCGCTTCCGCCGCTTCTGCGGCGCAGTCGCCGAACCCCGCCGTCCATCCGTGGCCGGCGGGGTTTTCGCGTGCCGTGACTCAGCCCGCCGGGGCGATGTCCGGCAGCGACTCCGGCTGGGCGTCGGCGACGACGGTGAGGCCCTGCGTGGCGCGGGTCAGCGCCACGTAGAGATCCTGCAGGCCCTGGGGCGACTCGGCGACGATGGCGTCGGGGTCGACGAGGATGACCTCGTCGAATTCCAGCCCCTTCGCGTCGACGACGTCGTGGACGGAGACGTCGGCGTCGTCAAGCAAGCCCGTGACCTCCCCGAGCCGTGCCGCCGGGGCGATGACCGCGATGAGGCGCGAATCGCCGGACTGGCCGCGGGCAATGTCCACCGCACGGCCGATCGCGTCCACGCGCACGGGCGCGCGGCCGGTCGAGCGGATCGAACGCGGCGGCTCCGCCTCCGGCGCGATGTGGGCGAGGACATCTGCCGCGACGTCCATGATCTCCGCGGGCGTGCGGTAGTTGATGGTCAGGCGGTGCAGCCGCCAGCGGTCGCCGATGATCGGGTCCAGTGCGCCGGCCCAGCTCTCCGCGCCGGCGGGCGAGCCGGTCTGGGCGATGTCGCCGACGATGGTCATCCAGCCGTTGGGCGAGCGGCGGCGCACCATCCGCCACGCCATGGCGGACAGCTCCTGGGCCTCGTCGACGATGACGTGGCCGTAGGTCCACTCGCGGTCCCCGGCGGCGCGGTCGGCGGTGCTGCGCACGTCGCGGTCGCGGTGGCGCTCGGCCAGCGCCTCGGCGTCGATGAGGTCGTAGGCCATGAGGATCTCGGCGTCGGAGCCGTCGTCGAGCTCCTGCTGGGCAGAGCCGGTGAGGATGTCCAACGCGTCTTGCGCGTCGGCGATCTGCTCACGCCACCATTCGCGCTCGTCGCCGGCGTCGGCGACGTCGCCGAGGAGCTCCGCCAACTCGTCGAGAAGCGGTGGGTCCGACGGGCCCATCGGGGTGCCGGCCGGCCGCAGCAGGGCCGCGCGGGTGGCGTCGTCGTACTCGGCGGCGGCGGAGGCGATGCGGTCCTCGGACTCGAGCAGATCCGTGAGCAGCTCCTCCGGCGTCAGCTCCGGCCACATGTCGTCGAGGACGCCGGAAATGACGGCGTCGTCGTCGAGTTCGTCGCGCAGGTCCGCGACATCGGTCGTGGACAGCAGATTCTCGCCGCCCAGCGGGTCGGCGCCGATGCGGTCGGCGAGCAGGCGGGCCAGCGACTCCACCAGATGCTCGCGGAACAGCGGGCGCGCCAGATTGTGCGGCTTGCGGGAACGCCGGGCTCGCGTGCGGGCGGCGCGGACCATGGCCGGGGTGATGGCCAACTCGACGCCGTCGAAGGTGACGGTTTCCGCCTCTGCCAGGTCGGGCTGCCGGTCGCGCACGGCCTGGCGGAGGATGTGCGTCATCTCCTCCGAACCCTTGACCTCGCGGGTGGCCAGGGACTCCTCGCCGGTGCCGGACACGCCGGGGTAGAGGTCCGCGATGGTGCGCAGCACCACGCCGGTCTCGCCGAGGCTGGGCAGCACCCGCGAGATGTACTCCAGGAACGTGGTGTTGGGGCCGAGGATGAGCACGCCGGTCTTCGCCAGCTGGTCGCGGTGGGTGTACAGCAGCCAGGCGACGCGGTGCAGCGCGACGGCCGTCTTGCCGGTGCCCGGGCCGCCCTGCACGACCATCGCGCCGCGGCCGGCGTCGCGGATGATCAGGTCCTGCTCGCGCTGGATCGTTTCCACGATGCCGCGCATGTGGCCGGTGCGGGCGGAGTCGATGACCTCGCGCAGCACGGCCTCGCCGCCGACGCCGTCCTCGATGCTCGCTTCGGCACCGGCACCGGCACCGGCACCGTCGGCACCGGCGCCTGCGGTCGCGTCGTCCCCGGTCAGTCGCTCGTCGTCGATGGCGCGGACCGTCCGCCCGCGGGTGCGCAGGTGGCGGCGCAACGTCACGCCCTCGGGGTGCGCGGTGGTGGCCAGGTAGAACGGCCGGGCCTGCGGGGCGCGCCAGTCCATCAGCAGCGAGCGGTAGTCGTCGTCGGCGTCGGAAAGCCCCATGCGGCCGATGTAGCGCCGGTCCAGCCCGGGGGCGCCGGGGACGGGGTTGTCCGGTTCATCGTCGGCGATGTCGATGCGCCCGAACACCAGGCCCACCTCGGCGTGCCGGTAGCGCTCCAGGTTCGTCTGCAGCCGGTGGTACTCCACTTCGCGTTCGACGCGGGCCTGCGGCTCCGGGTCGTCGTCGAGCATCACCTTCCGCAGCGATTCCTGGTCGCGGCGCCGCGCGGCGTCGAGGTGCGCGTACACCTCGTCCAGATGATCCTGCTCGGCGGGCAGATCCGGGTGCGGCACGTGCGCTCCAATCATCTTGGCTCTCGGTGGCGGGAAGGAAACAGTTTACGGCACGGGGTTTCCCGCCCGGCCACCGCCGCGTGACGACGGGCCGATGTCACCGCGGGCGCCCGCACCCGTCGGGCACGGCCCGGAAACGCACCGCGGCCCCGTCACCGGGGTGCCGGTGGCGGGGCCGCATGACTGTGCGGGCGGGCGTGGCCTACTTGAAGTTCTTGCGGGCCTTCTTGAGCTGCTTGCGCGCCTGCTTGCGGGACTTCTTCGTTTCCTTGGCCGCGGTGTCGGCGACGTCGGCGAAGCTGTCGCGGGCGGTGTCGGCGGCCTCGGCCAGCGACTCGCGGGCGGTTTCGGCGGCGCCGACCAGGGTGTCGCGGGCGTCCTCGGCGAAGGAGGCCAGCGAATCCTTCCAGTCGTCCTTGTTGTCGGCGACGTAGTCCTCGGCGCGGTGGTACGCGACGGCGGTCTTGTCCTGCAGGTCGGCGCCGGCGACCTGGGCCTTCTCGGCCCACTCGGCGGCGGTGCCCTTGAGCTCTTCGGCACGCTTCTCGGCCTCCGACTTGGTCGGCAGCGCCTTCTGCACCTTCTTGTTCACCTGCTTGCCGGCGTGCTCGGCGCGCCAGGCCAGACCCGGGCGGCCGGCGGTGTCGGCGGTGGCCAGGAACAGGCCGCCGAGCAGCGCGACGTCGGTGAGGAAGCCGGTCTTGCGGGCCTTGCGCTCCTTCGGGTCCTGGGTCTCCCAGAACGAGTGGCGGGCCAGGGCCGTGGGCACCTGCACGACGGCCAGGGCGGTCGCGGCGACGCGGGGGGCCTTGCCCAGTGCGTACAGGGCGCCGGCGGCGACCTTGGTGCCGGCGACGATCTGCACGGACGTCTGCGGGTTGCTGGGCAGGAAAGAGACGTACTGGGCGGGCACGACGGTGCGGAGTCGCTTGGTCACCTCGCGGGCGCCTTCGACGTGGTCCTTCTGGTTCATCAGGGTGTCCACGCCATCGGCGACGAAGACCGAGGCGAGCATCGGACGGGCGAGCTTGCGGATCATTTTTGAGGTCATCTCCTGTTTGTCGTGTGTCTCGACTGCGGGCGGGGGCCGGTCGGCGGTCATGTCGAATCCGCGCGAGCCTGCTGCGGTGCCCTATGTATCGATCTTACGCGGGGTTGTACCGGGTGTCCGGGGTTTACCAGCCGCGGTTGCGCCATTCCTCCAGGTGGGGGCGCTCAGCGCCCACGGTCGTATCCGAACCGTGACCGGGATGGACCGTGGCGTCGTCGGGGTACGCGTCGAAAATGCGCTCTTCGACGTCGTGGAGCAACTGGGCGAAGTTCTCCTGGTTCGCGGTTTTGCCCACCCCTCCGGGGAAGAGGGAATCGCCGACGAAAAGGTGGATCGGGGCGTCGTCGGCGGGGGATTCCGCATTGGCGGGCTCGCCGGCGTCGAGGCCCAGGCCCACGCCGCCGCGGGTGTGGCCGCGCAGGATGAAGGACACCAGCGTCGCCCCGTCGCCGAAGGTGACGGTGTCGCCCTGGTCCAGCAGGCGGTCGGCCGGGACCTCGATGTCGGGCGCATCGAGGGAGGAGGTGAGGTGCTCGGCGCCCCACGCCTCGACCAGTTCCGCGAGCGCCTGCACGTGATCGCCGTGGGAATGGGTGGTGACGATGGTGGTCACCGTCGCCCCGGCCGCGTCGGCGAGCGCCTTCAGGTGGTCGGCTTCGTCGCAGGCGTCGATGAGCAGCGAACGCTCGGGGGCCCTGGTGTCCACGAGGAGATGGCAGTTGTTGTCCATCTCGCCGACGGAGGTCTTGTACACGTCGATGGCGCCGACGCGCACGCGCTGGACTTCGTGGCGGGAGAGGTCTCCGGTGTAGTCGTCGTTGATGGTGACGTCGTGTGCGGTCATGGCCGCCAGGGTAGCGGGGGTCGGCGGTTCCCGCCGGGTTTCTTTCGAACGGATGTATGAGTGATGTATCATCGCGGAGGATCAGTCCGACTAGGAAAGGTGCGCACGTTGGCCGAACGGCTCATCGTCCGTGGTGCCCGGGAGCACAATCTCAAGGGCGTCGACATCGACCTCCCCCGCGACAAGATGGTGGTGTTCACCGGTTTGTCGGGGTCGGGCAAGTCGTCGCTGGCGTTCGACACGATCTTCGCGGAGGGGCAGCGCCGTTACGTCGAGTCGCTGAGCTCCTATGCCCGCATGTTCCTGGGGCAGATGGAAAAGCCCGAGGTCGAGTTGATCGAGGGCCTGTCGCCGGCGGTGTCCATCGACCAGAAGTCGACCAACCGGAACCCGCGGTCGACGGTCGGCACCATCACCGAGGTGTACGACTACCTGCGTCTCCTCTTCGCCCGCACCGGTACGGCGCATTGCCCGACCTGCGGCGAGGTCATTTCGTCGCAGACCCCGCAGCAGATCGTCGATCAGGTGCTGGAGATGCCGGAGGGCACCAAATTCCAGGTGCTGGCTCCGGTGGTGCGCACCCGCAAGGGCGAGTTCGTCGATCTCTTCGCCGAGTTGGCCGCCGAGGGGTATGCGCGCGTCGTCGTCGACGGCGAGATGCACCGCCTGACGGATCCGCCGACGCTGGAGAAGCAGGTCAAGCACGACATCGACGTCGTGGTGGACCGCCTGCAGGTCAAGGCGGCGCAGAAGCAGCGCCTGACCGATTCGGTGGAGACGGCGCTGCGCCTGGCCAATGGCGTGGTGGTCATCGATGCGGTCGGGCTTGACGACGATGACGAGAACCGGTTGCAGAGTTTTTCCGAGAACATCTCGTGCCCCAACGGGCACCGGATCGACATCGAGGAACTCGAGCCGCGGTCGTTTTCGTTCAACTCCCCGTACGGCGCCTGCCCGGCCTGCGATGGCCTGGGCACGAAGCTGGAGGTCGACGAGGATCTGATCATCCCGGATCCGTCGAAGCCGGTGACCGAGGCGATCGGGCCGTGGAACCGGACCCTGAACAAGAAGTACTTCGAGAAGCTGGTCACGGGGTTGGCCGATGCGATGGGCTTCGATCCGTCGACGCCGCTGCAGGATTTGACGAAGGCGCAGCACAAGGCGCTGATGCACGGGTCGAAGCACAAGATCAGCGTGCGGTACCGCAACCGTTACGGCCGCACCCGCGAGTACACGGCGCCGTTCGAGGGCGTCATGCCGTACCTGCACCGGAAGCTGGAGCAGGCGGACAGCGAGTCGCAGAAGGAGCGCTACCAGGGTTACATGCGCGAGGTGCCGTGCAGCACGTGCGGCGGCACCCGTCTGCGCCCGGAGATCCTGTCGGTGACGCTTGCGGCGGAGGGTTTCGGCGAGAAGTCGATCGCGGGTCTGACGGCGCTGTCGGTCGCGGATTGTTCGGCGTTCCTCGATTCGCTGACCCTGGGCAAACGCGAGGAGATGATCGCCGGCCGCGTGCTGCGCGAGGTGCAGGCGCGCCTGCGTTTCCTGCTCGACGTCGGGCTGGATTATCTGTCGCTGGAACGGTCGGCGGGAACGCTGTCCGGTGGCGAGGCGCAGCGCATCCGATTGGCCACCCAGATCGGCTCGGGTCTGGCGGGCGTCCTGTACGTCCTCGACGAGCCGTCGATCGGCCTGCACCAGCGCGACAACCACCGGTTGATCCAGACGCTGAAAAAGCTGCGCGATCTGGGCAACACGCTCATCGTCGTCGAGCATGACGAGGACACGATCCGGGAAGGCGATTGGCTGGTCGACATCGGCCCGCGCGCCGGCGAGTACGGCGGCGAGATCGTCTACTCGGGTGAGCCGATGGGCATCTTCGATGCGGAGGGGTCGATCACGGGCGATTATCTGGCGGGCCGGCGGAAGATCCTCCCGCCGGAGAAGCGCCGCCCGGTCGACTTCGACCGGTTGGTCACCGTCCGCGGTGCCCGGGAGAACAACCTGAAGAACGTCGACGTCAACTTTCCGCTGGGGCTGTTGACCTGCGTGACCGGCGTGTCCGGTTCGGGCAAGTCGACGTTGGTCAACGAGATCCTGGCCAAGGTGATGTCGAACGAGCTCAACGGCGCCCGCCAGGTGCCGGGGCGCCATACCCGCGTGGAGGGCCTGGATCAGCTGGACAAGCTGGTGCAGGTCGACCAGTCGCCGATCGGCCGCACGCCGCGGTCGAATCCGGCGACGTACACGGGCGTGTTCGACAAGATCCGGAACCTGTTCGCCGATACGCAGGAGGCGAAGGTGCGCGGCTACAAGCCGGGCCGCTTCAGCTTCAACGTCAAGGGCGGCCGGTGCGAGGCGTGCAAGGGCGACGGCACGTTGAAGATCGAGATGAACTTCCTGCCCGACGTCTACGTGCCCTGCGAGGTGTGCGACGGGGCCCGGTACAACCGCGAGACCCTCGAGGTGCTGTACAAGGGAAAGACCATCGCCGAGGTCCTGGACATGCCGATTTCGGAGGCCGCGGAGTTCTTCGAGCCGATCCAGTCCATCGCCCGGTACCTGAACACCCTCGTCGACGTCGGCTTGGGCTACGTGCGTCTGGGCCAGGCGGCGACGACGCTGTCGGGTGGCGAGGCGCAGCGCGTGAAGCTGGCGGCGGAGCTGCAGAAGCGCTCCAATGGCCGCACGGTGTACATCCTCGACGAGCCGACGACGGGCCTGCACTTCGAGGACATCCGCAAGCTCATGCTCGTTTTGCAGGGGCTGGTGGACAAGGGCAACACCGTCATCGTCATCGAGCACAATCTCGACGTGATCAAGTCCGCGGACTGGATCATCGACATGGGGCCCGAGGGTGGCGCCGGCGGCGGCACCGTGGTCACGCAGGGCACCCCGGAGGACGTCGTCGAGGTCGAGGCGTCGCACACGGGGCAGTACCTCAAGCCGTTGCTCCAGCTCCAGGGTTAGAGCGAGGAGTCGAAGGCGGCGAGGCCAGGGCTGCGCGGCTAGGGCTGCGCGACCCGGGCTGCGAAGCCGGGGCTGCGAGACCCAGGCTGCGCGGCTAGGACGGCGAGGGTCGCCCCCAATCATCGGGGGTCTCCCCGGCGTCGGTGTGTCCGTCGGCGGTGGCAGGCGCCCGCCCGGCCGCGGCCGTGGCTTCCGAGGTCTTTTTGGTCTCTTTGGCCTCGGCGAGGTCGGCGTTGCGGTCCCGCAGGCTGCGTGCGACGACCATGCCGAGCATGAGCAGACCGCACAGCAGGAAAGCCGACACCCGAGTCAGGCCGCTCATGGCCTGCATGTCGTAGAACACCAGCTTCAGCACCGCCACGGTGGCGATGACCAGCGACGCCGCCATGTTGGCGTCGACGTTGAGGCGCTTCGGCGCGAGCATCATCCAAGCGGCGGCGATCATCCACCCGATGGAGACCAGCACGTGGGCGAGGCTGAATCGCACGCCGGCCGTGGTCAGCACGATGATCACGGGCACTGCGGTGAGCAGCAGACCGAGCAGGGCCGCGCCCTTTTCGAACATCTCGGCCCGGTCGCGTCGAGCCACCAGCACCGCGATCAGGCCCAGTGCCATGACGCCGATCAGCAGCGCGGACAGCGTGACGTTCGGGACGTCGAGGGCGTCGATGCGGAAGCGGTGCTCGAGCAGGTACGACGGTGCGAACATGGTCAGCACCAACGCCGCAGTGTTGGTGACCAGGGCGACGGCCGTCCACAGGACGATGAGAACCTTGCCCAACTGCGACGGCCGGAAAACGTGGATCCAGATGAACGCCGCGGCCAGGATCAGCGCGGGCATGCGGGTCCACGACCCGTCCGAATCCATGCTGCCCAGATGCAGAGCGGGCCAGGCGGCGGAGATGAAGCCGGCCCACCGCACCGCGTTCATGCGCGGGTCGGTGCGGTCCTTCCACGGGCCGAAACCTGCCACGCCGATGGCCAGCCCGAGCACAAGCGCGACGGTGGGCGCGAACGTCGGCCCGGGGCCGAGCGCGGACAACAACGGCGCCGTCGTCCAGGCGAGGAAATACAGGGGGAGCAGGCCCAGGCCGCGCCGTTCGGCGGCTCCCGGGACGGGCATGATGAGTGCCCACTGTTCCGGGGCCGATCGTTCGCGTTGCGCGGCATCGACTCCGGCGGTTACTTCCATCCCTTCGATCACGTCGTCGTCGAGGAATTCGCGGACCGCCAGCGCCACGCCGGCGGCGATGAACGCGGCCACCGCCAGCCACCCGGGTTCGGCCGTGCCGAGGACCCCGATGGAGCCGATCAGGTACAGGACGACGGCGCTCATGGAGACGACCCCGCGGTGTTCCCGGTCATGCCAGGTCCAGGCGGCGGCGACGGATGGGACGAGGACGAGCACGATGACGTCGAAGGCGTCGTTCATGCGCGGCCACACGGTGATCGATGCGGCGATGAAGGAGACGACGAATCCGACCATCAGGAATGCGACGGATTTCCATGCTCTGGCGCCGAGGAAACCCAGCCCCATCACGGCGAGCACCACCACCGTACCCAGCCAATTCGGCCACCATTCCAGGCCGTGGACGAGCACCGCGGTGGTGATGTGCGAGGTGATCACCGCCGCCGCGCCCGAGGCGGTGACGCCGGCGTTGCCGGGGTTCTTCCGGTGGACGACGACCGCGGCCACGGCGAGGACGACGGCCAGCGAGTAGGCGAGGATCACGCGGCCGAGCGGGCCGAGCAGGCCCGACTGGATGGCGAACGCGACCAGCAGGATGATGCCCGACACCGTGATCAGGGCACCGACCGCCGCGGTGACCTTCAGCACCAGCTTCTCGTCGTTCCACCACGGTTCCGTCCGGGTCCGCGGCGGCACGTGCACCTGCTGCTGCGGCAGCGGGCCGTGCGGCGGTTGCGCGGGCCCGGGCCGGAGACCTTGTTGGGGGGCCGGCCGGGGACCTGATTGAGGGCCCGGCCCGGGCCCCATCGCCGGCTGCGGCGACATCGGGCGGGGGGTCTCGCCGTCCATCGGCTCCATTGGCCCCGACGGCCCAATCGGCGCCGGCCGGAACCGTTGGTCGGGCCGCGGTGGCGCCAGGGCGGGGCCGGGCGGGGGAGCTGCCCGTTCGGGGAATCGGGGCGAAGGTCGAGCGGCCGGCCGG
>DHCFJ07801__coassemble_2016_pt1 | contig 16277 bp, 14 predicted proteins | sample DHCFJ07801__metabat2_high_PE_026 | metagenome-assembled genome bin DHCFJ07801 | reverse complement strand
AACGATCCGAATCGCTCAGTCCTGCTCGCAGTCGCCGTCGGCGAAATCGAGGTAGCCGAGGATCTCCGCGACGACGCGCTGCGGCGACCGGGAGTCGGAGCGGGCCTTGAAGCTCGCGACCTCCTCGTAGAACGGGCGGCGGAACTCGTACAGGCGGCGGTAGTGCTCTGCCGGATCATCGGCGGCCAGGACCGGCCGACCGGACTCGCCGGCGGTGCGGCGGACGCCCTCTTCGATGCTGACCTCGAGGTAAACGACGTCGTGGTCGGCCAGGTGATCGCGGGTGGCCTGCGACAGCACGGCGCCGCCGCCCAGCGAGATGATCCCCGGGCGCTGCAGGGCCTCGGCGATGACCTCTTCCTCGATCTCTCGGAACTTCGGCTCGCCGAGGCGGGTGAACACGTTGCCGCAGGTGTCGCCCTCCCGCTCCTCGATCATGTGGTCGGTGTCGGTCAGCGGCGCGTGCAGCGCGCGCGCCAGGCGACGCCCGATGGTGGACTTGCCGGCGCCGGGCGGGCCGACCAGGACTACGCGGGGAGTTGGCATCGTCGACGCAACCTACTCCCAGTCCAGACGGTCCGCGACCTGGGCGAGGTAGCCGTCGACGTTGCGGCGCAGCTCGGTGAGCGAGTCGCCGCCGAACTTCTCGGTGACGGCGCGCGCCAGGGTCAGGGCGACCATCGTCTCGGCGACGACGCCGCCGGCGGGCACGGCGCACACGTCGGAGCGCTGGTGGATGGCGGTCGCGGCGGCGCCGGACTCCATGTCCACGGTCTTCAGCGCGCGGGGCACGGTGGAAATCGGCTTCATGGCGGCGCGGACGACCAGCGGCTGGCCGTTGGTCATGCCGCCCTCCAGACCGCCGGCGCGGTTGGTCAGGCGATCGACGCCGCCGTCGACGCGGACCATCTCGTCGTGGGCCTGCGTGCCGCGGCGGCGCGCCTCCTCGAAACCGTCGCCGATCTCGACGCCCTTGACGGACTGGATGCCCATCAGGGCCGACGCCAGCTGCGCGTCCAACCGCGCCTCGCCGGAGATGTGGGAGCCCAGGCCGACGGGCAGCCCGTGGACGACGACCTCGACGATGCCGCCGAGCGTGTCGCCCTGCTTCTTCGCGGCCTCGATCTCGGCGACCATCGATTCCTCGGCCTCCTTGGAGAAGGCGCGCACGGGCGAATCGTCGATGGCGTCCTGGTCGGCGAAGGTCGGCAGGTCGCCCTCGTAGGGCTGCGACGCGCCGATGGAGATGACGTGGCTGACGATCTCGACGCCCAGCGCCTCGCGCAGGATCGACCGCGCGACGGTGCCGGCGGCGACGCGCGCGGCGGTCTCGCGGGCCGAGGACCGCTCGAGGATGTTGCGGGCGTCGGTGTGCCCGTACTTCAGCATGCCGTTGAAGTCGGCGTGGCCCGGGCGCGGGCGGGTCAGGGTGGCGCCGCGGGCGCCGTCGAGCTCGGCCGGGTCGACCGGGTCGGCGCTCATGACGGTGGTCCACTTGGGCCACTCGGTGTTGCCGATCATGATGGCCACCGGCGACCCCAGCGTGCGGCCGTGGCGCACGCCGCCGAGCAGCGTGACCTCGTCGGCCTCGAACTTCATGCGGGCGCCGCGGCCGTAGCCGAGGCGGCGGCGGGCGAGCTGCCGGGAGACGTCGTCCCGGGTGAGGGGGAAATCGGCGGGGACGCCCTCGATCATGGCGACGAGCGCCTGCCCGTGCGATTCTCCTGCGGTGGTCCATCGAAGCATGCGGACATCATCTCATGTTCGTAACGCCCATCACCCCATAGGTCCCCCGAGCATGACCCCCGCGCACGCGACCAGCATCGATGGCCCATGCGGCAGCGTCGGCCTCCTCGCCAGCATCCCCGCGATGCCCGTCAGCAGACCCGCGATCACCATGGCAAGCAGCGTGCCCGGCACGCCCGCCGCGACGGCGGTGGCTCCCCCGAGCGCCAGCGCCAGTTTCACGTCCCCGCCGCCCATCGCGCCGTGCTTGACGACGCCCACCGCCCCATATGCGCCGGCCCACGTCGCGGCGCCGAAGGCGAAAGCGGTGGACGAGCCGTCGTAAAGCGAAAAAAGCCCCGCCACCGCGCCCGCCGGCAGGGTCAGATGGTCCGGGAGACGGCGCGACGTCAGGTCGTGCCACGCCAGCCACGCCGCCCAGGGCACGAAAGCGCACCAGAACGGCCACCAGCCGATCACCCCGGACGAGAGCCCCCACCCCATGGGCGGAAGATTAACCCGGGAAGAGGGCCTCCCGCATGGCGGCCTCCGGGGCGGGCCGGCCGGTGAACTGCTCGAACTGGCCCAGCGCCTGATGGAGCAGCATGGTCAGCCCGCCGAGGGCGGCGTGGCCGTTGCGTTCGGCGGCCTGCACCAGCGGCGTGGGCCACGGGTCGTAGATGACGTCGAGGATGCGCGGCGCGCGGGCCAGAGGGCCGGCGTAGCCTTCCAGCGCCTCCGACGGCACGGTGGAGACCAGGACATCGGCGGCGCCGGCTACGTCGGCGAGATTCGGGGCCGTGAACGGCACCCACGTGAAGCCCACGCCGAGCTGGGCCGCCAGCGGCTCCAGGGCGTACACGCGCTCCGACCGGGCAACCGCCGAAACGTGGCGCACCCCGGCCTTCGCCAGCGCCCACAACGCCGGTCGGGCCGTGCCGCCGGCCCCGACGAGCACCGCGCGGCCGTCCGGCAGCCGGTGGGCGCCGAGCTCGCGCAGGGCGCCCGTGACGCCATCGCAATCGGTGTTGTCCGCGCGCCAGCCTTCGCCGACGCGCACCAGCGTGTTCGCCGACCCGATGGCCCGGGCGCGGTCGGTGGCCTCGTCGGCGAAATCCAGGGCCGCGAACTTGCCCGGCATGGTCACCGAGAAGCCGGCGTAAGAGGCGTCGGCGCCGCCGACGATGCCCGGCAGATCCTCCGCCGCGCATCGGAAGCGCCCGTACTCCCAGTCATCGAGGCCCAGCGCCGCGTAGCCCGCGTTGTGCAGGATCGGCGAGCGCGAATGCTCGACCGGATCGCCCAGGACCGCGGCGCGGTGCGCGATCGCCGGGGTCATCGGTTGGAGTCGAGGACGCCGTTGGCGATGGACTCCTGGATCGCCACCTGGTGCTCCTCGAAGGTCGTGGTGAAGACCGTGCGGCCATCCTTGTCCACGGTGACGAAGTACAGCCACGGCCCCTCGGCGGGGTTCTCCATGGCGGTGATCGCCTCGATCGACGGCGACGCGATCGGGGTGTCCGGCAGACCGTCCTTGGCGTAGGTGTTCCACGCGGTGACGCGGGCGCGGTCCTCGTCCGTGGTGGCGATCTCCTGGTCCTCCAGGTCGTAGTTGACCGTGGAGTCGAACTGCATGCGCATCGGCTCCTCGAGACGGTTGAGGATCACGCGGGCGACCTTGTCGAAGTCGCCGTCCGGCGCCTCCATCTGGATGAGCGAAGCTGCCGTGATCAGCTCGTACGGCGACAGGCCGACGCGCTGGGAGGAGGCCTCGAGGCCGGTTTCCTCGTACCGCGCCGCGGACTCGGACACCAGCGAGGAAATGATCTCGCCGGCCGACGCCTGCGGGTTGAACTGGTGGACGCCGGGCGTGATCAGGCCCTCGAGGCGGCGCGGATCGTCGCCGCGGGCACCGACCTCGTTGACGGCCCAGGCCGGGACGCCCAGGGCGGCCGGGTCCATGGTGCCCGCCGCCTGCTCGAGCTCGGCGGTGGAGACGCAGTCGTTCTCCCCCATGCACGAGGCTTCGGAGATGAGGGTGAAGATGCCCTTGCGGACGTCATCCGACGCCACGATGTGGGTGTCCATCAGGCGCGTGCCCGTCGGGATGTCGACGGTGCCGGCCTGGTTGGCCGAGTCCAGCAGCGCCTCGACGGCGGAGGCCGCCGACATCTTCTTCTCCAGGCGGTAGAAGCCCGGCTGCAGCTCACCGGAGCGGGAGTGGGAGTTCGCCGCGGACATGAAGGCGTCCTCGGTGGCGACGATGCCCTGTTCGGTCAGTTCCGTCGACAGATCCGACAGGGACGAACCCTGCGCCACCTCGACGACCACGGTCTCGCCGTTGCCCTCGCCGGTGAAGTCGCCCGACACCCCGCCGCGCATCCACAGGAAGCCGACGCCGGCGAGGATGATCACGCACAACAACACCGAGGTGACGTTGATCGCCATCGACGTCTGGCGGCGACGGACACGTCCGCGGCGGCCTTTTCGGGGCTTCGCGGTCCTTGCGGCCGACTTGGGGCCAGTGCTCATCTCGGTCTCCTCGGGGACGGGCACCCGACCGGACAAGGTGGTCGGGACAATCTTGTTGATTCTCCCCCATGTGACGCCCGATTGTCACATTTCAATCACGGAGTGTCGCGCAGAGCGTCACGGCGCTGATCCAACCATGACTGCAGAATCTCCACCGCCGCCGCCTGATCGATGATGCGGCGGCCCCCCTTGACGTCGACTCCGGCCTGGTGAAGACGGGATTGGGCCAGCACGGTGGTCATGCGTTCGTCGGCCATGCGGATGCGCACGCCCTCCCCCAAGCGGCGCCGCAACCGGAAGGCGACGTCCCCTGCCTTGCGGGCCGACGTGCCCGGTTCACCGTCGAGCATGAGCGGCAGGCCGATGACGATCTCGACCACCTCCAGCTCCTCCGCGAGCTCCACCAGGCGGTCGATGTCGGCGCCGTCGGGGCCGCGGCGGCCGGTTGCCCGGGCGATGGTCTCCACCGGAGTGGCCAGCAGACCATCGGGATCGGACATGGCGACGCCCACGCGGACGTCGCCGACGTCGATGCCCAGGCGCCGCCCGCGGCCGGGGTCGTCGGAACCGGGGCGGTCGAACGGGAGCGTGGCCATGAACTAGCCCAGCGAGTCCGCGATCGCGGCCAAGCCGGCGTCGATGCCCGCGGGCTCGGAGCCGGAGCCCTGCGCCAGTTGGGGCTTGCCGCCGCCGCGGCCGCCGATGCGCTCGCCCAGGAGCTTCACCAGGTCGCCGGCCTTGTGGCCGGCGTCGACGGCGGCGTCGGTGACGGCGACCGCGAAGGGCGCCTTCCCGTCGGCCTCGGCGGCCAGCGCGATGATCGCGGGACGGTCGGAGAGACGCCCGCGCAGGTCGTTGGCCAGCGAACGGATGTCCTTGGCCTGGGTGCCCGCGGGCAGCTGAAGGCCCAGGAAGGTCACGTCGCCGATGACGCGCGCCTGGTCCAGGTGCGACTGGGCGTCGGCAAGCAGGCGGGCGGCCTTGAGGTCGGCGACCTGCTTCTCCGCGGCCTTCAGGCGCTCGGACAGCTGCGCGATGCGGTCGGGCAGCTGCGCAGACGGGGACTTGAACTCGGCGGCGAGACGCTCGGCGAGCATGCGCTCGGTGGACAGGTACCGGAAGGAATCCATGCCGGAGTACGCCTCGATGCGGCGCACGCCGGAACCGATCGACGACTCGCCCAGCACGGCCACCGGGCCGATCTGGGAGGTGTGGTCGACGTGGGTGCCGCCGCACAGCTCCATGGAGAACGGGCCGCCCATCTCGACGACGCGGACCCGGTCGCCGTAATTCTCGCTGAACAGGGCCATGGCGCCCATGGCGCGGGCCTCGTCGAGCGAGGTCTCGATGGTGTTGACGCGGTAGTCGGCGTCGGCGGCCTCGTTGGCGATGGCCTCGATGCGCGACACCTGCTCCGGGGTCAGCTGCTCGCCGTACTTGAAGTCGAAGCGCAGGTAGCCCGGCTTGTTCATCGAACCGGCCTGCGTGGCGGTGGAACCGAGGACCTCGCGCAGCGCGCCGTGGATGAGGTGCGTGGCCGAGTGGGCCTGCTCCGCCTTGTGGCGCCACGCCGGATCGACTGCGACCTCCGCCAGCTCGCCGACGGCCAGCTCACCGCCGACGACGCGGCCCTTGTGCAGCCACAGCTTCTTGCCCACGCGCTGGACGTCGTCGACCTCCAGCACCGCGCCGGAGGCGGTGGTGATGCGGCCGTGATCGGCCATCTGGCCGCCGCCCTCGGCGTAGAGCGGGGAACGGTCGAGGATCAGCTCGACTTCGCCGCCCTCGGAGGCGCGCTCCAGGCGCGCGCCGTCGGCGACGAGACCGACGACGGTGGCCTCGTCGACGAGCTTGTCGTAGCCGGTGAACTCGGTCGGGTGCTCGTCGATGAACTCGCGGTAGACGCCGAGGTCGCCGTGGGTGCGCTTCTTGGCGGCGTTGTCGGCCTTGGCGCGGGCGCGCTGCTGCGCCATTTCGCGGTCGAACTCGTCGCGGTCGACGACGAGGCCGGCCTCTGCGGCCATCTCCATGGTCAGGTCGATGGGGAAACCGTGGGTGTCGTGCAGGGCGAACGCATCGGCGCCGGCCAGCTGCGTCGACCCCTCCGACTTCGCCTTCGCGGCGACGCTTTCGAACAGGTGGGTGCCGGCCTCGAGGGTCTTCAGGAAGGCCTTCTCCTCGGTCAGCGTGACGCGCAGGATGCGGTCCCAGTTGTCGGTGATCTCCGGGTACGACGGCGTCATGGTGTCGCGGACGGACTCCATCAGCGGCTGCAGCGTCTCGCCGGTCGCGCCCAGCAGCCGCGCCGAGCGGATGATGCGGCGCAGCAGGCGGCGCAGGATGTAGCCGCGGTCCGAGTTGGACGGGGTGACGCCGTCGAGCATGAGCATCAGACCGGTGCGGCAGTGGTCGGCGATGACGCGGAAACGGACGTCGTCGACGTTGCCCGCCTCGCCGCCGACGCCGTAGGTGGAGCCGGTGAGCTTTTCGGCGACGTCGATGACGGGGCGCAGCAGGTCGGTTTCGTAGACGTTCTCGACGCCCTGCAGCAGGAACGCGACGCGCTCGATGCCCATGCCGGTGTCGATGTTCTTCTTCGGCAGCGGGCCGAGGATCTCGAAGGAGTCCTTGCCGGTGCCCTCGCCGCGCTCGTTCTGCATGAAGACGAGGTTCCAGATCTCGATGTACCGGTCCTCGTCGGCCTCCGGGCCGCCCTCGACGCCGTACTCGGGGCCGCGATCGTAGAAGATCTCCGAGCACGGGCCGCACGGCCCGGGCACGCCCATCGACCAGTAGTTGTCGGCCATGCCGCGGCGCTGGATGCGCTCTTCCGGGACGCCGACGACGTCGCGCCAGATGTCGTGCGCCTCATCGTCGTCGAGGTAGACCGTGACCCACAGCAGCTCGGGATCGATGCCGTAACCGCCGTCCTCGACCGAGTTGGTCAGCAGCGCCCACGCGTGCTTGATGGCGCCTTCCTTGAAGTAGTCGCCGAACGAGAAGTTGCCGGCCATCTGGAAGAAGGTGTTGTGGCGGGTGGTGATGCCCACCTCCTCGATGTCGAGGGTGCGCACGCACTTCTGGATGGAGGTGGCGGTGGCGAACTCCGGGGTCTGGTGGCCCAGGAAGTACGGCTTGAAGGGGACCATGCCCGCGTTGACGAACAGCAGGTTCGGGTCGTCGAGGACCAGCGAGGCGCTGGGGACCTCGGTGTGCCCCGCGTTCACGAAATGGTCGATGAAACGCTTCCGGATCTCATGGGTCTGCACGGAGTCGGGTCCCTCTTTCGCGACGTTCGGTGATTGCCGCGCGATTGCGGCGATAGCCGTGCCAGCATACCCCCTTGCCCGGGCTACTTCGGTGTCGGGCCGCCGCGTTTGCCGCGGGCGATTCCCCGCACGATCCCGCGCAGGGTGGCCAGGTGCTCGCGCATGGCGCGTTCCCGGCCGTGGGTGCCCGGACGGTAGTACTCGGCGTCGGCGAGCGGGTCCGGGGCGTACTGCTGCTTGACGACGCCCTTCGGGTCGTCGTGCGGGTACGCGTAGTCCACGGCGTTGCCCAGGGCCTTGGCGCCGCTGTAGTGGCCGTCGCGCAGGTGCGGCGGGACGGCGCCGTACTTTCCGGCGCGGACGTCCTTGAGCGCGGCGTCGATGCCGGTGATGACGGAATTCGACTTCGGGGCGGTGGCCAGGTGGATGACCGCCTGCGCCAAGGGCAGGCGCCCCTCGGGCAGGCCGATGAGCTGCACGGCCTCGGCGGCGGCGACGGCGACCTGCAGCGACGAGGGGTCGGCCATGCCGATGTCCTCGCTGGCCAGGATGATGATGCGGCGGGCGATGAACCGCGGGTCCTCGCCGCCCTCGATCATCCGGGCCAGGTAATGCAGCGCCGCGTCGACGTCGGATCCGCGCACCGACTTGATGAATGCGCTGGTGACGTCGTAATGCTGATCGCCGTCGCGGTCGTAGCGGACCACCGCGCGATTGACGGAGGCCTGCACCGTCGCCTCGTCGAGCACGCCCCCGTCGGGCACGGCCTCGGCGGCGGCCTCCAGGTACGTCAGCGAGCGGCGGGCGTCTCCCCCGGCCAACGCGACGAGCTGGTGCAGCGCGTCCTCGGCGATGGTCACCCTCCCGTTCAACCCGCGCTCGTCCGATGCCGCACGGCGGATGACTTCGGCGACGTCGTCGTCGGAAAGCGGCTCCAGCTGGAGCAGAAGGGACCGGCTCAGCAACGGGGAGACCACCGAGAAACTCGGGTTTTCCGTCGTCGCCGCCACCAGCAGCACGGTGCGGTTCTCCACCGCGCCGAGCAGGGCGTCCTGCTGGGTCTTGGAGAAGCGGTGGACCTCGTCGATGAAAAGCACCGTCTGCACGCCCTCGCGCACCAGGTGCTTGCGCGCCCGTTCGATGACGGCGCGCACTTCCTTCACGCCGGCGTTGAGGGCCGACAGCGCCTCGAACCGGCGGCCCGTGGACGTGGAAATCAGGCTGGCCAGCGTGGTCTTGCCCGTGCCGGGCGGCCCGAACAGGATGACGGAGGTGTCTCCCCCGCCGTCGACGAGCCGGCGCAGCGGCGCGCCCTCGCCGAGCAAATGCTTCTGCCCGACGACCTCGTCGAGGGTGCGCGGCCGCATCTTCACCGCCAGCGGCGCATGCGAGCCCGGATGGAAGTAGGCCCCGGCGTCGGCTCCGTCGCCCGATGTGCCCGATGCACCCGATGTGCCCGACCCCGGCACTCCGGAGAAGGGGTCGTCGAAAAGCCCCGGTTCACCCGCCATGTGGCGCCCCGCTTACCCGGACACCAGGGCGACCACCGCGCGGGCGAAGTCCCCGACCTCGCCGGAACGGGGGTCCTCGCAGCCGCCGGCGAAGATCTCCAGCGCACGCGCCGTGCCCAGCAGATCGCGCCGTTCCATCACGCCACCGCCGATGCCGGCGGAAGCCTCGCGCTCCGCGGGCTCGACGGCCCCGGCGGTCAGCGCCTCCTGCGGCGAGCCGTAATGCAGGATGGTGACGGTGATCAGCGTCCACCCGAGCAGCGCCGTCATCAGACGGGTGCGCAGGTGCTGGTCGCCGACGACGCCCGGCCACAGCGGCCGGACCTCCTCCGCCCACGAGCGAACGAAGGCCTCGGTCTCCTCGGGGCTCGGCGGCCCGGTGAACACGTGCAGCGGGAAGCCCGCGATGACGCTGGCGACGTCGAACGTGGCGTCGCGGAAACCCGCCCACTCGTAGTCGAGGAACGCCACGCGGTTGGCCATCATGATGTTGTCCGGGGCCAGGTCGAAGGGCGTGAACGCCCGGTGGTGGCCCGAGGAGATCCGGCGCGCGGCTTCCGCGGCGAGACCGCGGACGCCGTCGGTCACGGTCAGGCCGGCGGCCTCGATGCGGCCCATGCCGGACTCGATGGCCCGGACGATGCCGCGATCGCGCTCGCCGGAGACGTCCTCGTCGCCGCGGTGGCGGGCCCACATGCGCGACAACAGCGTGTTGAACCCGTCCTCGCGCTCCGCGGTGCCCGCGTGCATGCGGCCCAGCGCCGCCCCGAGCGAGCGCAGCGCCCGCAGCCGCGCGTCGGAGTCGCCGCCGTCCAGGACATCGGCCAAGGTCGGCGCGTCGCCCGCGTCGGAAATGACGATGATCCTCTTGGCCACGTCATGCGCCAACAACTCCGGGCCCGGGCGCACGTCCTCCGGCAGCGACGTGGCGAACTGGTACGCCACGATCTCGCGCAGCAGCGCCGGATCCGCACCCGCCGCCGACGACTCCGGCAGCCGCTTGACCACCAGGGACCGCACCGGCAGGAACGGATTCGGTGACACCCGCAGACGCAGCACCATCGCACGGCTTGAACCGCCCAGATCCTCTGGGTCGGTCAGCTCCGGGCGGCCGCCGAAGCGCGACGCCAGCAGCTCTCCGGCCGTCGCGATGACGTCGGCGACGTCGTGCTCGTTGCTCGGGTTGTCGAGGGAATCCATGATCTCCTTGGGCTCGCGCCCCTCATCGTGCTGCGGTGGCGGCTGCGGCTGCGGCCGCCACCTGGCCGGACTACTTGCCCGGCTTGGTTGCCCGGACTACTTCGCCTGCTCGGCGTCCGGGTTCTTCTGCTTGGACTTGTCCGCCTTCGGCTTGAAGTCGATGCCCGACTCCTTGCGCTGCTGGGCGGTCACCGGCGCCGGGGCGTCGGTCAGCGGATCGACGCCGCCGCCGGACTTGGGGAAGGCGATGGTCTCGCGGATGGAATCGACGCCGGCGAGCAGCGAGACGATGCGGTCCCAGCCGAACGCGATGCCGCCGTGCGGCGGGGCGCCGAAGGCGAAGGCGTCGAGCAGGAAGCCGAACTTCTCGTGGGCCTCCTCGTCGGAGATGCCCATGACCTCGAACACGCGCTTCTGCACGTCCTGGCGGTGGATTCGGATGGAACCGCCGCCGATCTCGTTGCCGTTGCAGACGATGTCGTACGCGTAGGCCAGCGCCTCGCCCGGCTCCTTGTCGAAGGTGTCCAGGTGCTCCGGCTTCGGCGACGTGAACGCGTGGTGCACGGCGGTCCAGGCGGAGTGGCCCAGGGCGACGTCGCCCGAGGCCTTGGCGTCGGCGGCCGGCTCGAACATCGGCGCGTCGACGACCCAGGTGAAGGCCCAGTCGCCGTCCTTGATCAGGCCCAGCTTCTCGGCGATGGCACCGCGGGCGGCGCCGAGCAGGGCGCGGGCGGACTTGGTCTCGCCGGCGGCGAAGAAGATGCAGTCGCCCGGCTTGGCGCCGACGTGGGCGGCGATGCCCTCGCGCTCGGCGTCGGTGATGTTCTTGGCCACCGGGCCGGCCAGCTCGCCGTCTTCGCCGACGAGGATGTACGCCAGGCCCTTGGCGCCGCGCTGCTTGGCCCACTCCTGCCACGCGTCGAGCTGGCGGCGCGGCTGCGAGGCCCCGCCCTCCATGACGACGGCGCCGACGTACTCGTTCTTGAACACGCGGAAGGTGGTGTCCTTGAAGAACTCGGTGCACTCGGTCAGCTGGATGTCGAAGCGCAGGTCCGGCTTGTCGGAGCCGTACTTCTCCATGGCCTCGCGGTAGGTCATGCGCGGGATCGGGGTGGTGATCTCGTAGCCGCCCTCGCGCCAGATGGCCTTCAGGATCTCCTCGGCCAGGGCGATGACATCGTCCTGCTCGACGAAGCTCATCTCGACGTCGAGCTGCGTGAACTCCGGCTGGCGGTCGGCGCGGAAATCCTCGTCGCGGTAGCAGCGGGCGATCTGGTAGTAGCGCTCCATGCCGCCGACCATCAGCAGCTGCTTGAACAGCTGCGGCGACTGCGGCAGGGCGTAGAAGGAACCGGGCTTCAGGCGGGCCGGCACCAGGAAGTCGCGGGCGCCCTCCGGGGTCGAGCGCGTCAGCGTCGGCGTCTCGATCTCGGTGAAGTCGTTCGAATCCAGCACGGCGCGGGCGGCTCGGTTCATCGCGGCGCGCAGGCGCATGATCTTCGCCGGGCCCTCGCGGCGCAGATCCAGGTAGCGGTACTTCAGGCGGGTCTCCTCGCCGACCTCGTTGGCGCTGGACGCGTCGTCGAGCTGGAACGGCAGCGCCGCCGACTCGTTGAGGATCTCGAGCTCGGTGACGTTGAGCTCGATGTCGCCCGACGCCAGGTTCGGGTTCTCCGAACCCTCCGGGCGCTTTTCGACGACGCCGGTCACCCGCACGCAGTACTCGCTGCGCAGATGGTGCGCCCGCTCGGCGACCTCGCTCTCGCGGAAAACGACCTGGGCGAGACCCGAACGGTCGCGCAGGTCGATGAAGATGACGCCACCGTGGTCGCGGCGGCGGGCCACCCAACCCGTGAGGGTGACGGACTGTCCGGCCTGGTCGGCGCGGAGCTCGCCGGCGAGATGCGTACGCAGCACTATTGGGGTCCTTCCAATGCTTTGCCTGAAATGAATGCTTGAAATGATTGCTCGATCATCGTCGCCCTCTCGGGCGCGTCGTAGGCAGTCTACCCGCCGCGCCGGATCGGCTCGGGGGCCGGGCCGTCGCAAAGCGGAGGTGGCCGAAGGCGCATGCACCGGAACTCCGTGAGCGCCGGTCAATCCGGAGTGATGCTCGTCTCGTGTCGGGCTCCCGCCGCGGCGTTCCTGCTGGCATACTCGGTGCATGACGTTCCGTTCAGATTTCCGAAAGAGCGGCGACCGCGCGCGCCGCGGTGGCGGCGGTGGCCGAGGCGGCATCGCCGTCGGCGGTGGCATCGGCGGCCTGCTGATGGTCGGCCTGTTCCTTCTCCTGGGCGGCGACCCCTCGCAGCTCCAGCAGCCGTCCCAGCAGGGTGGCGGCCAGCGGCAGACGCAGCAGGGCATGGACCACTGCCAGACCGGCGAGGACGCCAACAACAACGTCGACTGCCGCATCGAGTTCACCGGCATCTCCGTCGACCGGGTGTGGGAGGAGCAGCTGCCCGCCCAGGCCGGCATCGCCTACCAGGCGCCGGGCATCGAGATCTTCTCCGGATCGACGCAGTCCGGCTGCGGTTACGCCTCGGCATCGACCGGCCCGTTCTACTGCCCGGCCGACGAGTACTCCTACTACGACGTGTCCTTCTTCGATCAGCTGGAGCGCATGGGCGGCGGCGACGGTCCGCTGGCCCAGCAGTACGTGGTGGCCCACGAGTTCGCCCACCACATCCAGAAGCTCGAGGGCACGCTCGGCCGGTCCAACTACAACGACCCCGGCCCGGATTCCGATGCCGTCAAGGTCGAGCTGCAGGCCGATTGCTACGCCGGAATCTGGGCGCACTTCGCGGACAAGGGACCCGACGCCATCATCGAGCCGCTGACGGACCAGCAGGTCGCCGACGCCCTCCAGACCGCCCGCGCCATCGGCGACGACACCATCCAGGGCCACTCGGGCGGCGAGATCCGCCCCGACCTGTGGACGCACGGCTCCGCCGAACAGCGCGCCGACGCCTTCCTGACCGGCTACAAGACCGGCAAGATGGCCCAGTGCGACACCCTCGAGCGCGGGGTGTACAGCTAGTACCCCGCCTGGATCAGCGCGATGAGGCCCCAGACCGCACCGATCGCCAGGGCGATGATCGACGCGACGAGGACCACGAGCAGAACCACCGCCCCGATCAAGTAGCGTTTCGACGACTTCGCCGCACCGGCGGGGTCGTCGAGTGCTTTCACCATCAGCCGCTCGTTGCGGATGTTGGCTCGGAAGAAGAAGTCGAAGGCGTCCCCGATCAGCGGGATCGCGCCGATGGTCATGTCCAGCAGCAGATTGAACGCCATGCGCAGCAGAATGACGAACGGCACGCGGTAACGGATGCCGTCGATGACCAGCCCGGCCGTGGCCACCGCGCCCGCCGCATCGCCGACGCCGGGGATGATGCCGACGAGCGGGTCCAGCCCGACCCGCCGCTTCGTGCCCGGGATGGTGAACAGGTCATCCATCACGTGGGCGATCGCCCGCGAGGTGCGATTGAGGGACCGCGGGGCGGCGCCGGCGCCGCCGGCGGCATCGCCGGCATCGCCGGAATCGGGGTGACGGGACTGCGGACCACGGGAGCCGGGGCCGCGGGAGTCTGTATCACGAGCTTCCGAGCTGCGGGAGTGACGGTGATTGGCGTTCATGTTCACCAGCGTAGGCGCCGGTAGCGTGGATGCCATGACCGACGCCATGAACAACGATTCGACCGATGCCATGAACAACGATTCGACCGATGCCATGACCGACCCATCCCCCGGCGGCAACGCCACCGCTTTCCTCGGCGCCTTCAACGACATCGAGGCTCATCTGCGCCGCGATCTGCGGGCGAAGCCGTCCGATGGGTTCAAGTGGATGGTCAACCTCAGCCACCGCAAGCATCGGCTTTCCGACGCCCAGCGTTCCGCGCTCATGGCCTTCTCCGACCTTCGCAACGCCATCAGCCACGGCGAGTACCGCAATGGCCGGCCCATCGCGGACCCGCTGCCGGAGACCGTCGCCGACGCCGAACGGCTGGCCCGTAATCTCATCGACCCGCCGACGGTGCTCGGGGTGCTCCCCGACCGGAAGCCCGTCACGGTGACGCCGGAGGATTCGGTGGAGAAGGTCTTCGCCGTGCTCGCCGAGTCGACCTATTCGCAGTTCCCCGTCTACGCGGGTGGCGTCGAGCGGGGCCGCTGCACCGCCTTGCTGACGACGGATGCCGTGGCCATCTGGGTCGCCCACGACTACGGCGACGACGGACGACTCGAGGCCAAGACCGTCGCCGACGTGCTCGAATGGGCCGGCTCCCGCGACATGCCCTACTTCATGCCACGCACGGTGACCGTGCAGGACGCCGTGACCGCGCTGACGATCCCGGGCGACGACGGTTTGGTGCCGCGGGCGCTGATCATCACCGAGCACGGCCGCCCCGACCAGAAACCGCTGCGCGTCGTCGGCGGCGCCGACCTGCCGACCCTCTGGGCCGAAGTGCAGCTCGGCTCCTACTAGGTCCGACCGGGATCAGCGCCGCTCACAGCATCGAGCCGAACGGCGGCACGTCCGGGTACTTTTCCAGCTTCTCCTTCATGGTCAGTTTCGCGTCGGGGTGCGTGGCATCGGGGCCGTAGAGGTCGTCGTACATGTCCATGGCGGCATCCAGTTCGGTTTCGCGCCGGGCCAAGGCTTCTTCCGTGATGCGCCGGGCCTCCTCCTCGGCCGCCTCCCGCCTTTCGTTGAATTCCCGGAGCACCGCCGTCTTGCGCGTCAACCGTGCATCGAACGTCTGGCGGCCGAACCCCGCCAATGGCCCGTCCGGCATCGTGGTGAACGTGTGCTCCCCGTCGCGGCTGGTCCACACTTCCGTCCCGTCGGGAAACGCGGTCACGTCCCACAGCTTCGACGTCTTCAGATTATGGTGGCGCCGGCACAACTTGTGCAGGTTCGGGGTGCTGGTCGGGCCTCCCGCGCTCGGATCTTCCTTGTCGAAGTTCATCACGTGGTCCGAATCGTCCTGGTGCGCCGGCCGGCAGCAACCGGGGAAACGGCACACCCCATCGCGTCCTTCGATGAACGCATCCATGGCCTCCGTGGGCACGTACCCGTCGGTGCTGCCGTTGGACGACATGCGCACGTGCGTGGCGCGCTTCGTCCATTCCTCCGTGGCCAGGCCGGACAACCACCCCGGACCCGACATCCACGCGCGCCCGCCGTCGATCGCCCGGTAGACGTTGAACACCACCTGCACCCGGGTCTTCGAACGGATCAGGTGCATCAGCGCTTCGGTCCGCGAGCACCCGTGGGCACGGGCGATGGCGTCGAGGCCGTCGAGGAACTCCCGGCCCTCGTCCGCGCGCAGAGTGGCCCTGAAACTGGTGTGGGTCGGCGAGCGATCGTCGACGTTGAACTGCCGATCCTCGGCGGGATCCGGCGGCTCGGAGTCGTCCGGCGGATCCTTCGGCCGGACCTCCGGCTGGAGGACCTCGACGATGTGGCACAACTGCCTCGACAACGATTGCCACCCGACCAGCGCCTGCCGCGGCCTCTTCGGCGCCAGGTACCGCAGAAGGCGGTCGCAGAACGCGTCGAGATGATCATCGGCCAGGCAGTACACGGCGGTGGCGACTGCCTTCATGTGCGACATCGGCAGGAACGGCCGCTCCTCCAGCAGCTCCGCCAATCTCGGCAGACGTTCCAGGGCGATGCCCAGATCGCAGTAAGCGAAACCCTCGTTGCGGGTGATGCCCAACCGCGGATGCAAGGTGGCCAAGTGGTGCTCGACGTCGGCCATGGACTCGGGGCACGCCGCTTCGGCGATGACCAGATCGCGCGCATTGCGCTCCAACCCGGCCGCGCACAGCGGATCGCCCCGGTCCTCGTGGGCATAGCGGATGTCGGGAAACTCGAAGTGACGGCCATCGTCCTGGCCATCGGGTGGATCGTCGTCACGGTGGTGGGTGCCGGTGCAGTCAGTGTGCGCCATGGTCGGTCCCGGATTTGCTCGATCGAATGAAGGTTCACAAGAGCTTGTCGACGGACTCCCCCGGACCCCATCGCCGCGGGAGG
>DHCFJ07801__coassemble_2006_pt1 | contig 16398 bp, 17 predicted proteins | sample DHCFJ07801__metabat2_high_PE_026 | metagenome-assembled genome bin DHCFJ07801 | reverse complement strand
TCCGACCCACGTCACGCGCGACCGTCCGTAGGATGGTCCGCGTGACTTTCCGTTCCGACAATTCCCGTTCCGCCCGCGCCTCCCACGCCGAGGAGCGCGCCCGCCTGCTGGTGCAGGAGGTGCTGGATCGCGATGAGCGCCTGCGCTCGAATCTGTCGTCTCCCGACGTCGACCCGTGGGAGCACCGGTTCATCGCCGACGACTCGATCGTGGAGGGTCCCATCGCGTCGTGGCGCGAGGACGCCTCCCGCGCCCGCCGCCTTCTGCGCCGCTACGACATCCAGGCCGGGTACCGCGAGAAGATGCGCGACATGGAACGCCGCATCGACGCCATGCTCCACTTGGCCGAGAGCCTGGAGGAGAGCTGGGACGCCGCGGCCGCCGCCTCCAAGAGGCTTTCCGACGCCGAGGCCCGGGACGCCGAGGCCTTCGCCCGCGAGAGGAACCGGCAAACCGATGCGGCGGAGGTCAAGCGCCGCCGAGACGAGAAGCGCGAGGAGTTGCTGCGCCGGGCGGAGCACCTGGCGTCCGACGCATTCGACCGCACGCGCGACGTCGGCGGCGAAGTGGTCCGCCGTTCCCTCGACGCCGGCCGCGAGGCCCTGGAGAAGCTGCCCGGCATCGGTTCCTGGCAGCTGCCGCGCCCGGGCCGCAAGTCGCGTGACGACGAGCCGCGCGAGGTGCGCAAGGCCGAGGCCCGCGACCTTCGCCACGAGCCGCCGCTGCCGGAGGAGTAGGCACCGCCCGAGGAGCAGCGCTTAGAACCGTCGCACATTCGCGACTAGGGTCACGGTCATGCGCGAAACACCCTCTCGCCCCGTTGTCTCCGGCGACCTCCGGTCCCCCGATTTCCCCGCCGCCCCGGCCGACCTGCGCCTGGTGGTGGTGGACATGGACGGCACGCTCCTCGACGAGGATGGCCGTCTGCCCGCCGATCTTCCCCGGATCCTCGACCGGCTGCGGACGGAGGGCATCGTTTTCGCCCCGGCCTCCGGCCGCCAGTACGCGACGCTGCGCGACATGTTCGCCGGCGTGCACGGCGATTCCGGTGCCACGGTCGATTCCTACATCGCCGAAAACGGCAACGTCGTCGTGCGCGATGGCGAGCTCACCGCGGCCGAGGGCATGGATCCGGCGCTGGTCGACGAGGTCATCGATGCCGTGCGCGCCGCCCGCGCCGACGGCATGCCGATGGGCCTGATCGTCTGCCACCCCAAGTGCGCCTACGTCGAGATCGATCAGCCCGGCTTCACCGACGAGGCCGCGAAGTACTACCACTCCCGCGAACTGGTCGACGACCTGCACGCCGTCAACGATGGCGCCATCAAGCTGGCCATCTTCGACGAACGCGGCTCCGAGCTCGTCGCCGCGCCACTGATGCACGACCTCGTCGGCGGCCGACTCGAGGTCGCCGTCTCCGGTGCCTGCTGGGTGGACATGATGGTGCCGGGAAGCCACAAGGGCCACGCCGTGCGGGCGCTGCAGGAACGCCTCGGCGTCACCGCGGCGCAGACCGCGATTTTCGGCGATTTCCTCAACGACCTGCAGATGATGTCCGCGGGCGACATGTCCTTCGCCATGGCCAACGCCCACCCGGACATCAAGGCCGCCGCGAACTACCTGGCGCCGTCCAACACGGAGGCCGGCGTCGTCGTCACGCTGGACAGGCTGCTCGACGAGGCCGCCGCGGCCCGTTCCTGACGCTGCACCCGCACCCACGTGACGAATCCCCAGGTGACGAACACCGCGTAGAACAGGTACAGCGCCGCCGACGGGTAGTAACCGCCGAGGAAGAGCAGGGGCACGCCGACGACGTCGACGGCGATCCAGATCAGCCAGAATTCCGTCCAGCCCTTCGCCATGCCCCACGTGGCCAGCAGCGATCCGACGAAGATCCATGCGTCGGCCCACGGGCCCCACGACCCCAGCGCCTCGAAGATCTTGGCGCACACGATGGTTCCGCCGACGGCGATGGCCAGCATGGTCAGGCGTTCGCGGCCCGTCGCCCATCGGGGCATGACGGCCGCCGACGAGGAGCGGGCGCCGGCGTGGCCATTGCCATTGCCATTGCCATTGCCATTGCCATCAGGGTGAGCGTGGGCTGCAGCCTCCGCCACTGCCGCGGCGGCCCGGCGCGTCTGCGTCCAGCGCCACCAGCCGTAGACGCTGACCACCAGGAACATCACCTGGCGGCCGGCCTGGCCGTAGAGGTCGAGGTCCTGCGGCGTGTGGAAGACGCCGCCGAGGAAGACCGTGAACAGCAGGATGTTGCCGGCGATGCCCACCGGCCAGGCCCAGACCAGGCGGCGCATCCCCAAATACGCCGAGCCGAGACCGAATACGTTGCCGACGACCTCGCGCACCAAAATGGGCACGCCCCCGATGGTCAGCTCCGCCGTCAAGAATCCGACGAGTGCGGACATGACTGAATCCACGATGAATCTCCTTCTCTCCCATCCGGACTATGACCGTCGGTTCCGGGTTCCAACCGGATCTGCTGACCTCCCTTGCGGGAGCGCTCGCGGACTCGTCCGGGCCACGGATGGCCCGGCGTCACCGCCGGTGGGGAATTTCGCCCCGCCCTGAGAACTTGTGGGGCCGACGTTAGCAGCGACTCACTCCCCCCGGTCCCCGAATGGGTGGAAAACCCCGCGGCAAAATACCCCCGGGAGATTCGCATTAGTAGTCTGGGGGCATGGCCACTCCGACGCCTGGTCCGGCGACACCACGTCCGACGACAACGCGTCCGGCGAAGCCGCGTGCGACAAAGCCGCGCGCAACGACACAGCGTGCAACGAAACCGCGCAAGCGCCGCCGCACTCCGGGCTGGGTGCCCGACCAGCACGGCGCGTGGTTCATGGTCACGGTTCCGGCGATCACCGGCGTCATCCTCGCCCCGTCGTGGACGGCCATTCCCCTGCTGTTGACCTGGTGGTTGGGCTATTTCACGTTCTTCGCCGGCAGCGTCTGGATCCGTTCCCGCTTCCGCGAGCGCAACCGCCCGCCGGTGCTGGTCTACGGTTCCCTCGCCGCTGCAGCGGGCTTGACGACGCTGCTGTTCAACTGGCGGCTGTTGATCTGGGTCCCGGCGTTCGCGCCGCTGGTGGCCATCGCCGTCCACGAAGCGTGGAAGCGGCGCCCACGGTCGCTGCTGTCGGGCGTGTCCACCGTCATCGCCGCCTGCCTGATCCTGCCCGTCGCGGCGTGGGCGGGCGATGGCCTCGACGCGCGGGCGTGGGCGGCGTTCGGCGTGTACCTGGCGTTTTTCGCCGGCACGGTGCCGTACGTGAAGACGCTCATCCGCGAGCGCGGCTCGACGCCGTGGTTCATCGGTTCCGTGGCGTACCACGTGGTGGTGCTCGTCGCCGCGGCCCTCGCGGTGCGCATCACCGACGGCGACCCCGTCCATCCTTTGGCCATCGCCGTCGCGGCCGTGCTCCTGGCCCGTGCGACGCTGATGCCCATCACCGGTGCCCGCCGCGCCACGCCGTGGACCCCGAAAACCGTCGGGCTTCTCGACGCCGCCATCACCTGCCTCGTGGTCGTCGTGGTCCTGCTGTAACCGCACCCTCCCCATCCCCGTCGGCCCCGTCCGCAGCGGTCGCGGGCGCGCGATCACCGCGTTCGGCCCGTCCGCTGCGGTCGCGGGGGCGCTGCAGCTGCGGTAGCTTGCCGGGCATGAGGGGGGACTCATCCGGCGCGTCGACGCCGACTCAGCAGATCATCTTCAATCCGACCACGCGGCCGCAGGCTCCGACGACCCGGCACACGCCACACATCGAGCACCGCGACGATGTCCGCGACACACGCCCCGACGTGCACCTCGAGGAGTACCTCGACGAAAGCCGAGCCGATCACCGCGCCGAAGGCCGAGGCGATCACCGCGCCCGAGCGGACCACCGCCCGCTGACCGTCGGCGACATCGCCGACCTGGTCGCCGAACGGCCACGCCCGGGCCGCGGCTGGCGCGCTGCGGTCCACCGCGCCTCCGGCGGCCGCCTCAACCCCGGTGAATCGCCGGCCGAACGCGAGGAGCGGGAGCTGCTCGAACGCATCCGCCGCCCGGTCATCGGCGACTACCGCGTCGCGGTGCTCAGCGTGAAGGGCGGCGTCGGCAAGACCTCCACCACCATCGGCCTGGGCGCGACCTTCGCGTCCCTGCGCGGCGACCGCGTCATCGCCGTCGACGCCAACCCGGACTTCGGGACGCTGGCCCACCGCGTGCCCGACCCGAATCCCGCCACGGTGCGCGACCTGCTGCGGGCGCCGTCCACCGACCGCTACGCGGAGGTCCGCGCGCACACCACGCAGGCTCCCTCCCGGCTGGAGGTGCTGGGCAGCGAACGGGATCCGTCGATAAGCGAGGCTTTTTCCGCCGCCGACTACGAACGCACGCTGGACATCCTGCGCAGGCACTACAACATCCTGCTCACCGACTGCGGCACCGGATTGGTGCACGACACGGTGGGGGCGATCCTGGCGCAGGCCCACTGCCTGGTGCTGGTGGCCACGCCCGCCCTCGACGGCGCGCGGTCGGCGTGGGCGACGCTGGACTGGCTCTCGGCGCACGGGTGGGCGGACCTGGTGTCGTCGACGGTCGTCGTGGTCAACCAGCTCACCGACGCCGGCGCCGACGCCGAATCGCTGCGGGACCTGTTCGGACAGCGCTGCCGCGCGGTGCAGGTGATCCCACACGACCCGCACATCGCCCGGGGCGCGGACATCGACGTCGACATGCTGCGCCCGACCACGCGCCTGGCGTTCCGCGAGCTCGCCGCGATGATCGCCGACGACTTCGCGGCCCCCGGCGGGCGGCACAGGTAGAAGGGCCCACGAGATCGCGATTCTGGGCTCGGTTCGCGATCTCATCGGCGCCGGCGGCAGAGACTAGCTCGGCTCCCCTCCGCTACCGCGCCTGGCAGTTCGGGCAGTAGAAGACGCGGCGCGATTCGATGGGCGTCTCGGCGACCGGTGTGCCGCACACGTGGCACGGCTGTCCGGTGCGGCGGTAGACGTAGACCTCGCCGCCGTGGTCGTCCTCGCGGGGCGCGCGGCCCATCGCCTCGGGGGTGTGCTCGGCGCGGACGGTGTCGATGCGGCCGACGCGGACGCCGTCTTCCATGAGAAAGCGCAGGTCATCCCACATGCCGCCGATCTGATCGGGCCTCAGCGACTCCCCCGGCGTCAGCGGGTGGATGCCCAGCCGGAACAGCGTCTCGGTGCGGTAGATGCTGCCCACCCCGGCGTAGAGCTTCTGGTCGACCAGCAGCGCCCCGATGGGCCGGCGCGACCGGCGCACGCGGGCCACCAGCGTCGACGGGTCTGCGTCGTCGCGCAACGGATCCTCCCCGACGCCGGCGATGGCGGCGGTGCGATCGGCGTCGGTGATCAGCCGGCACCACTGCGGCCCGCGCAGATTCGCGGACTCCTCGCTGTTGGAGATGTGCAGGCGCACCTGCCCGGCGGCGTCGTCGGGGCCCTCGAACTTCAGCTGCCCGATGAGGCCGAGGTGGATGTGGACGATGTTGTCCGGCCGGGGCACGTCGAATTCGACGAACAGGTGCTTGCCCCACGCCTCGGCGTGGTCGATGGCGGCGCCGTCCAGCGCAGCCGCCTCGGCGGCGAACCGCCCCTGCGGGCTGGTCACCGACAACGGGCGGCCCGCAAATCGCGCGTTCATCTCACGCGCGAGACGGTGGATGACATGTCCTTCGGGCATGCCCTCCAGGCTATCGCGCCCCTACTGCACGGCCTCGCGGTAGGGCGTGGCGTCGACGTCGCCGGTCTCCGCCGGCTGCCACCGCGGATTGCGGTCCTTGTCCACCAGCACGGCGCGCACGCCCTCGGCGAAGTTCGGGTCGTGGCGCAGGATGCGGCCGATGGCGTACTCGTTGCGCAGGCCGGCGCGCAGGTCGACGCCCTCGGCGGCGTTGGCGGCGTAGAGCTCCGTGCCGGCGACCAGCGACGTCGGCGACGCCGAGCGCAGCAGATCGTTGATCACGCGGCGCTCTTCGCTGGAGCAGGCGCCGCCGTCGAGGGCGTTTTCGATCTCGCGCCACGTGTCGTGGCCGAAGACCTGGCGCGCGCACGGCGCGAAGGAGGCCAGCTTCGACTCCCCCGCCTCCGCCGGGTCGGCGGCGAACTCGCCCAGTGCGGCGTCGATGCCGTCGGCGTCGACGGCGCGGAGGAAGTTCTCCAGCGAATCCTGCGGCACGAAGTGGGTGGCCCAGCCGGACCACAGCAGGTCGGCGGCGTCGAGGCGGTAACCGGTCAGGCCGAGGAACCGGGCGATGGCCGGCTCGGGGTGACCGGCGGCGGTGTCGACGTGCTGGGAGAACCACGAGATGCCCACGTCCGGCACGAAGCCGATGGCCATCTCCGGCATCGCGGCCGACGCCCGCTCGGTGACCACGCGGTGCGAGCCGTGTAGGGACACGCCCAGGCCGCCGCCCATGGCGATGCCGTCGATGACGGCGACGTAGGGCTTGGGGAACTCGGCGATCTCGGCGTTCATCTCGTACTCCTCGGAGAAGAACGCGTCGCCCGCCTCCGAGTCGCCCGCCATCTGGGCGTCGCGCACCTGGCGGACGTCGCCGCCGGCGCAGAACGCCTTGGGGTGCTCGGACACGACGACGACCTGCTCGACGGCGTCGTCGTCGCGCCACTCGGCGAGCGCCTCGCGGACGTGCCGCACCATGGGCAGGTCCAGCGAATTGAGCGCCTTGGGGCGGTTGAGGGTCAGTCGGCCCGTGCGGCCGGAAACGTCCTTGATCACCGAATCAGTCATGCGCCCAGTGTGGCACACGACACATGCGCTCCGCCACAGAAAGTTAATCGCGGTTCGCGCTTTTTTCGCCCGTCCCCGGGGCACCACCGTCGCCCACCGCCATCATGCTTTGCGACGGATCGACCCTCCACGCCGAGCGGCGGGAGGGTCGATCCGTCGTAAAGCGAAATGGACCCGCTACTTCTTGCCGTCCTTGCCCTTCGCGGGCTTGGCCTTCTTGCCGTCCTTCGCCTTCTTCGCGGACTTGGCGGCCTTGACCGCACCCTCCTCGAGCTTGCGGGCGACGTCGGGGACGTAGCGGAACTCGGTGCGCGGCGGGCGCTCGTAGGACGCCTCGGACGCCGGGCGCTCCGGGATGGTCGGCATCTCGCGCTCGATGTGCTCGTACGGAATGGTCGACAGCAGGTGGCTGATGACGTTGATGCGCGAACGCTTCTTGTCCTCGGACTCCACCGTGTACCAGGGGGCCGACGGAATGTCGGTGTGGATGAACATCTCGTCCTTCGCGCGGGAGTAGTCCTCCCAGCGGGTGATCGACTCCAGGTCCATCGGCGACAGCTTCCAGCGGCGCAGCGGATCCTCGCGGCGCGACTCGAAACGCTTGACCTGCTCCTCGTCCGAGACCGAGAACCAGTACTTGCGCAGCATGATGCCGTCCTCGACGAGCAGGCGTTCGAAGATGGGGGCCTGATGCAGGAAGCGGCGGTACTCCTGCGACGTGCAGAAGCCCATGACGCGCTCGACGCCGGCGCGGTTGTACCAGGAGCGGTCGAAGATGACGATCTCGCCGGCCGTCGGCAGCTTCTCCACGTAGCGCTGGAAGTACCACTGGCCCGACTCGCGCGACGTCGGCGCCGGCAGCGCCTCGATGCGGCAGGTGCGCGGGTTGAGGTACTGGGTGATGCGCTTGATGGCGGATCCCTTGCCCGCGGCGTCGCGGCCCTCCATGATCACCACGACGCGCGCACCGGTCTCGACGACCCACTGCTGCATCTCGACGAGCTCGGCCTGCAGGCGCTTGAGCTCCTTCTCGTAGGCGTTCTTCTTGAGCTTCGGCGGGCGCTGCACGTCGTCGTTGGTCATGACAGGAAGTTTACCCGGAGTCATCCTTCCCGAGATTTTCCCCGGGTGTGACCTTCGCCGGGGGCCGCGGCCGCTTTACGACGCCTACCGCCGCGTGTAGAACCGCAGCGTCAGCTGCGCCGTGATGCCCGCGAACAGCGCGCCGACGACGACGATGATCGGTGCGACCAGCCAGATGTCGGCGTTGGTCACCGGCGCGATCAGCTGCGCCTGGTACAGCCCCTGCATGGCCGGATCGATGACCGCGGCCTTGCCGGCGAACAGGCCGGCGACCGCCAGCACGCCGCCGATGACCGCCGCGATGACGGCCTCCAGGACGAACGGGGCCTGCGTGAACCAGCGGGTCGCGCCGACCATGCGCATGATCTCGACCTCGGTGCGGCGCGAGTAGGCGGCGATCTGCACCATGTTCGCGATGAGGAAGATCGCGGCCAGTGCCTGGATGCCCGCGATGAGGAACGTCGCGTTGCGGATCGAGTCGAGGTTGGACGCGGCGTTGCCGATGTCCTCCCGCTGGTCCGTGACGTGGACGACCTGCTCCATGTCGCGCACCGGGTCCAGCGGCGACACGTCGGTCGGGTCCTCCAGGCGCACCAGCAGCACGGCGGGCAGCGACTCCGGGGTGGCGTTGGCCACCAGCGCCGGGTCGGTGTCCTCGAACAGCGCCACGAAATGCTCGTAGTTCTGCCGGCGGTTGCGGTAGGTGACCTGCTCGATGCCGTCCTGGCCCTCGAGGGTCTCGCGGACCTCGGCGCACGCCTCGGAGCCGCACGTCTCGTCCTCGGCGGAGATCGTCTCGTCGAGTTCGATGAGCACCTCCACGCGGTCGAGGTAGAGGTCCTTGGTGTCGTTGGTCATGCCGGTGACCAGCAGCCCCGACGCCAGCAGCGCCAGCGAGATGGCGGTGGTGATGATCATCGCCACCGTCATGGTGATGTTCTTGGTCAGTCCGGAGAAGGCTTCCCCGAGCACGAAGCGGGTTTTCATCGAATTGTCCCTGCGTCCTTGATTCTCAGTCGTCGTTCCCGGTGGTCCCCGGCGGCCCTAGCGGCCCAGCCCGTAGACGCCGGTGGCGTCGTCGCGGACGAGCTTGCCGTTGTCGAGTTCGAGCACGCGGCGGCGCATGGCGTCGACGGTGTCGTTGTCGTGGGTGGACATGACCACGGTGGTGCCCATGCGGTTGATGCGGTCGAGCAGGAGCATGATCTCGCCGGAGGTGTCCGGGTCGAGGTTGCCGGTGGGCTCGTCGGCGAGCAGGATCAGCGGGCGGTTGACGAAGGCGCGGGCGATGGCCACGCGCTGCTGCTCGCCGCCGGACAGCTCGTGCGGCATGCGGTTGGCCTTGCCCTCCAGCCCGACCATCTCGAGCGTCTCGGGCACGGCCTTCTCGATCTTGTCGCGGCTCTTGCCGATGACCTGCAGCGCGAAGGCGACGTTGTCGAAGACGTTCTTCTTCGGCAGCAGGCGGAAGTCCTGGAAGACGTAGCCGATCTTCTGGCGGTGCTTGGGCACCTGGCGGTTCGACAGCTTTGCGACGTCGGCGCCGTTGATGGTCAGCGTTCCGGAATCGGGCTTCTCCTCCCGCACCATCAGGCGCAGGAACGTCGACTTTCCGGAGCCCGACGGCCCGATGAGGAAGACGAATTCGCCCTTGCCGATCTCGGCCGACACCTTGTCCAGGGCCGGCCGAGTGGAGGTCGCGTAGGTTTTGGTAACCCGGTCGAAAGTGATCACGAGCTTCACCCTAGTGGCCAGCCGCCCCACGTGTCACATGAGTTTCATGGACGTGGAGCAGGGTCCGTTTCCAGGGACCCAAGGATCACCCACCGGAGCACCGGCAAGAAGAAGCCACGAAGAACACCAAGGAGGCCGCCGGCGCCGTCCGCACCCGAGTCGGGTCCGCCTGCGCCATCGCCGGAATCACGGCCGGCATCCTCGCCGGCGACACCACCGTCGTCGCCCGCGTCACCGCCGCGCGGCACCGGAGGCAGCTCGCGATCGGTGACCGCCGGCTCACTCGACACATTGGGCGGAGTGTCATCCGAGGTCAGCGCCCCACCGGCCACCGCCAGCAGCACCGGCACGGCGATCACGCCGGCCAGCGGCAGCACCTTCTTCATCATGTCCATGACTCAAGCATGAACGCCATGCATGACCGGCGCATGAAACCCCGATGAGAGTCCTTTCATCTTGGCACTCACCGCGCCGGCCCGTCGCAAAGCAGACCCGCACGATGAGGTGCGGCGCGCTACCTGCTCCGCTGCCTGCTCCTCGGCCTACTCCGCTGACTACTCCGCGACCTACTCCTCGTCCTGCGAATCCATGCGCCAGCGGATGCCGGCCTCGAGGAACCCGTCGATGTCGCCGTCCAGCACGGCCGAAGGGTTGTTGACCTCGTGGTTCGTCCGCAGATCCTTGACCATCTGGTACGGGTGCAGGACGTAGGAGCGCATCTGGTTGCCCCACGACGCGTTGCCGCCGGCACCGAGGGCGTCCATCTCGGCCTGCTCCTCCTGGCGCTTGCGCTCCAGCAGCTTGGCCTGCAGCACGCGCATGGCCGACGCCTTGTTCTGGATCTGCGACTTCTCGTTCTGGCAGGTCACCACGATGCCGGTGGGCACGTGCGTCAGGCGCACCGCCGAGTCGGTGGTGTTGACCGACTGGCCGCCGGGGCCGGAGGACCGGTAGACGTCGACGCGGATCTCGTTGTCCGGGATGTCGATGTGGTCGGTGGTCTCCACGACCGGCAGCACCTCGACCTCGGCGAACGACGTCTGGCGGCGGCCCTGGTTGTCGAACGGCGAAATGCGCACCAGGCGGTGCGTGCCCTGCTCGACCGACATGGTGCCGTACATGTACTCGCCGTGGACGACGAACGTGGCGGACTTGATGCCCGCCTCCTCCGCGTAGGAAATGTCGTAGACGTCGACCTTGTGGCCCTGCTTCTCCGCCCAGCGCGTGTACATGCGCATGAGCATCTCGGCGAAGTCCGCCGCGTCGATGCCGCCGGCGCCGGCGCGGATGTTGATCACGGCCTCGCGCTCGTCGTACTCGCCCGACAGCATGGTCGTGACCTCGAGGGACTCGATGTCGGCGCGCAACTCGGCGCGCTCGGCGTCGGCCAGCTCCACGGCCTCGGCGGCGGAATCGCCCTCTTCCTCGTCGGCGAGCTCGTACATCACCGGCAGATCGTCGAGCCGCTCGCGCAGCGACGAGACCTTCTTCAGCTTCGCCTGCACCTGCGACAGCTGCGAGGTGACCTGCTGCGCGTGGTCCTGGTCGTCCCACAGCGACGGGTCGGCGGCCTGCGCCTCCAGCTCGCGGACGCGGTCGGACAGCTCCGCGGGGTCGACCACCTTTTCAATGGTGGTCAACGTCGCATCGAGGTCATGGAGGTCAGCGGTCACGTCGGGATTCACGCGCTCCACTGTAGCGAACGGGCCTCCGCCGATTTCGGGCGCGGGCGGGCCGGTCGCGGCGGCCCCGGCGGTGCCGCGCGGGTGAACGGGAGTTCCCGAACGGGCGCGCATGCGGGATCCGGCGCCGCGTGCACAATGGGGGCCATGACGGATGACGCGACGACCTCTCCCCTGGACCCGCCGATCGAGGACACCATCGACGACGCTTCGCTTGCCGCCCACGTGGTGCGCCGCGCCGCGGAACTCGCGGCCCGGATGCGCGCGGACGGGCTGGAGACCGAGTTCAAGACCTCCATCTCCGACGTCGTCACCGCCGCCGACCGTGCGGCGGAGCAGCTCGTGGTCTCCGAACTCGCGCGGTTGCGCCCCGACGACGGCATCCTCGGCGAGGAGGGCTCCGCCAAGGACGGCACCTCGGGGCGCACGTGGGTCATCGATCCCGTCGACGGCACGTACAACTTCACGTCCGGCTCCGACTACTGGTGTTCGGCCATCGCCCTGGTCGAGGGTTCCCCGGACGATCCGGAGCGGATCATCCTCGGCGCGGTGCATCGGCCGTCGGAAAGCGTCACGTGGATCGGCGGCCCGGACCTGCCGACGACGCGCACCGATGAGCGCGGGACCGTCGAATTGGAGCGCATCGGCGACGCGCCGGCCGGCACGCTCAGCGTGGGCACGTACCTGCACACGACATGGCTTGGCGACGGCCCCTTGGTGGCGGCCTGGCTCGAAGCGGCGGGGCGATTCGCCACGTGGCGCATGCTCGGCTCGGCGTCGGTGGATTTGGCCGGGGTCGCCGACGGGCGCGTCGGGGCGTGGTTTCAGCATTCGGTGGCGTCGTGGGATTGGCTGCCCGGCCACGCCCTGGTCGCCGGAGTCGGCGGCGCGAGTGCGCTGGTCGACGGCTGGCGCATCGCGGGCCCCGAGAACGTCGTGGCCGAGCTCGCGGAAACGCTGAAGAAGAAGGCCTAGGGGAACGGGGGAAGCACCGGCGCAGGCGCCGCCGGGGGACGCGCACGTCTAGAAGTGCAGCAGCCCGATGACCACCAGCAGCACGGAGACCAGGTAACCGGCTCCGCGGGAGAAGGCCTCGCGGTTGTCGCGCGCGCGCTGGAACATGCCGCCGAGCCACGACGTCGGGTTGAGGCGGACGAGGCCGACGAGGATGGCGACCAACGTCGGCAAGCTCAGCGCCACCGATGCGTAGAGGATGAGCCCGAGGTAGCGGTCGAGCGTCGGCAGCCCGCCGGCGGAGAGCACCGCCAGCCCCAGGAAAAACGGCCCGGACGTCACCGACTGGATGGCGCCGAGGACGAACCCGGTGGCCACCGTCATCATCGACGGGGTGCGCAGGGGCCGCAGGATTCGATCGACCAGTGCCGAGGAATCTCCGCCGCGCCACGTCATCACCGCGGTGGCGATGCCGGTGAGGATGAGCAGCACGCCGAACAGCGGGGATTCGACGAGCGTCTTGATTTTGTCGCCGAGGCCGTCGAAGACGAAGAGCACGCCCAGCGCCAGGACGGCCACGCCCAGCCAATCGCCGATGATCAGCAGCGGGGTGATCCGGCGATAGCGGCCCGCGGGCAGCATGAGACCCAGCGCGACGACGACGGCGATCAGCAAAACGTTGATCGAATCGATGAACGCGTAGGTCAGGGCGTGGAGCATGCGGGGGCCTTCCGGTCGACCGGTCTAGACTACCCGGCATGAGCGCCTACGCCGATGACCTCGCCCTCGCCCAGCGGCTCGCCGACCTTGCCGACGCGGTGACCATGCCCCGCTTCGGTGCCGCGGATCTGTCCGTGGAGTCGAAGCCGGATCTCACGCCCGTGTCCGACGCCGACTTGGCCTGCGAGCGGGAGCTGCGGGCCCTGCTTTCCGACGAACGCCCCGACGACGACGTCCTCGGGGAGGAATTCGGCGGCGACGCGATGCTCGCGGGGCGCCAGTGGGTCATCGATCCCATCGACGGGACGAAGAACTTCGTGCGCGGCGTGCCCGTGTGGGCGACGCTGATCGCGCTGCTCGTCGACGGCGTGCCGGTGGTCGGCGTGGTGTCCGCGCCGGCGTTGGGCCGCCGCTGGTGGGCCGCCGAGGGCTCCGGGGCGTGGAAGTCGGTGGCCGTGGGGTCGCCGGCGACGTCGGAGGCCCCCGCCGAGGCAGTCGGAGCTCCGGCACCGAAGCGCCTTTCCGTGTCCCGCGTCGGCGACGTCGCCGATTGCTCGGTGGCCATTTCTTCCCTGACCGGGTGGCGCGACCGCGGCTTGCGCGATCAGCTCATCGCGCTGACCGACGATGCCTGGCGCCTACGCGGCTACGGCGACTTCTTCTCTTATTGCCTGGTCGCGGAGGGTGCCGTCGACGTCGCCGCGGAGCCGGAGGTGTCGCTGTGGGATCTGGCGCCGCTGGCGATCCTGGTCGCCGAGGCCGGCGGCCGCTTCACGTCGCTGGCCGGAGTCGATGGACCCCACGGTGGCGACGCCATCGCCACCAACGGGCCGCTCCACGACTCCGTGCTCGACTACCTGAAGTAGCGCCCCGAAGCAGCGCCTCAACTTACACCCGTTAGCCACCCACCCCTATCCATGCCCCATGAGGTGACGCTAACCTGATCCGCGAAAGCTCACGGAGATGGAAGCGGGTGCGGGAATGGGCAAGGCCAAGAGCAAGGCGGGCAAGGGCAAAGACAAGGTTAAGGCCAAGGCGAAGAAGGCCAAGGCTGCGAAGGCCTCCGCCACAACGGCGCTGCGCCTGCCCGCCTGCTCGAAGGCCGAGGCCAAGGCCGCGAAGAAGCTCCTGGACAAGGATCCGTTCAAGCTCGCGACAATGACGCCGAAGAAGAAGTGCTGCAAATCCGGCACGCGCTGCCTGCGCTGCCCGGTGGTGCTGCACAAGCTCAACCGCGAGATCAAGAACGGCGAGGTCGACCGCGCCGCGCTGCTGCTGGTCGCGGCGAAGGCGCGGGTGCGGTAAACACTCGCGCGGCAGGCGTCGGCGCGTAAGTCTCCAGCGCGCCGACCCGTCCCCTTACGCCAGGCGGAATCCGCCGCCCGGGCCGCCGTGGAGATTCATGTCGTCGATCTGGGCACGCACGGACGTGACGACCGTCGGCGCGAACACGGGGCCCTGCAGAGGCGTGGTGCACGCGGGTGCCGAGTTGGCGCCCTTGACCATGGCCACGAGACGATCACCGACGAAAACCGGGGCACCCGAATCGCCGGGCGCGGCGCAGATCTGGGTGGACACGTGCGGATCCCCGGCCGAACCGGGCGCACCCTGCAGCCAGGTCGGGCCGCACGAACGTCCGGTGGCCACGCCCTGCTTGCAGGCGATCTCGCCGGGCTCGGGCAGCTCGCCGACCGATGCGACGCGGGTGTCGCCGTACGTCGACGCCGGAACGGCACGCGAATTGAGCACCAGCACCGAGTAATCGAAGGTCGCGTCGACGCGCTGGACGGCCCCGACGACGCCGGCCCCCACCGCGTCCATGGAGCGCACCTCGGCGCCGGGACCGCCGCAGTGACCGGCGGTGATGCCGATCAGGCGGTCCGCGGAGTCGCGGCCGGCGGCCGTGAGGGTGCACACCGCGCGCCCGTCACCGTTGCCGACGAGGATCGGCGTACCCGGCCCCATCAGCGCCTTGCCCTGCGCGGCCAGCCGGTCGGCCTCGGCGGGCGCGGTCGGCGAGGAGAACCACACGCCGTCGACGCGCTTGTGCACGGGCCCGGGCGACGCCCCGAGGATCTTCGACACCGGGTCGTCGGCGACCTCATGCGGCTCCATCGAATACTCGAGGGCCGAGTAGTCCAGCGCGTAGTCGTGCTTGACGACGCTGGATTCGTGACGCCCCGGCTGGCCGGAATCGACGGATTCGGCCGGTGCCGCCGCCGCTTCCCCCGCCCCGATCATCGGGATGAACGCCGCCGCGATCAGCGCCACCGCGGCCCGCTTGCCCCTGAAAAAGCCCATCTGCCCTGCCACACCCCATCCGATTGCGCATCCGTCCACAAAATGCCGTGTGTACTGGCATTTTCCACATGTCCGGGCGACCTTACGCGCCGATCCGAACCTGGGGCCAATGTTACGGAAGTTGCGCATGTGATTTGCAACATGGTCGTCGAAAAGCAAAGGGGCGCAGCAATTCCCAATGACGAAACCCCCGCGGCACCATGTGCCACGGGGGTTCGCTCCCCCTCCCCCGGTCGCCACCTGACGCCCGCTTCGCGGCGAACGCGATGCGGGCGGCGAACCGGGCGGGGACTCCTACTTGCCCTTCATCGTGCCGTGCTCGGCGAGATTCTGGTGGAAGGAGAACGCGGTCGCCAGATCATGCGGGGTGTGCATGGGACGGCCCTGCGAGGTGGCGCGCTCGACGTACTCCTCCAGCAGCGGGCGGTAGTCCGGGTGCGCGATGGCGATCATCTTCTTCGCGCGGTCGCGCGGGGCCAGGCCGCGCAGGTCGGCGTAGCCGTACTCGGAGATGACCACCATGACGTCGTGCTCGGTGTGGTCGATGTGCGACGCGAAGGGCACGATCGCCGAGATGGCGCCGTCCTTGGCCAGCGACGGGGTGATGAACGACGAGATGAAGCCGTTGCGGGTGAAGTCGCCCGAGCCGCCGATGCCGTTCATGATCCGCGAACCGGAGACGTTCGTGGAGTTGACGTTGCCGTAGATGTCGGCCTCGATCATGCCGTTGGTGGCGATCAGGCCCACGCGGCGGATGACCTCCGGGTGGTTGGACACCTGCAGCGGGCGGGTGATGATCGACTCGCGGTAGCGCGCGGCCTCCTTGTTCATCCGCTCGGCGTACTCCGGCGACAGCGAGAACGACGTCGCCGAGGCGACCGTCATCTTGCCGGCGTCGATCAGGTCGACCATGCCGTCCTGGATGACCTCGGTGTAGGCCTGGATGTTCTCGAACTTCGAGTCCAGCAGGCCCGCCATCACGGCGTTGGGCACGTTGCCGACGCCGGACTGCATGACGTAGCCGTCGTAGGCCAGGCGGCCGCCGGCCACCTCGCCCTCGAGGAAGTCGAGGAAGTTGCCGGCGATGCGCTGGGAGACGTCGTCGATCGGCTTGAACGGCGAGTTGCGGTCCGGCGA
>DHCFJ07801__coassemble_2002_pt1 | contig 16433 bp, 9 predicted proteins | sample DHCFJ07801__metabat2_high_PE_026 | metagenome-assembled genome bin DHCFJ07801 | reverse complement strand
CCCCGGTCAATCTGCTGGTGCAGCCGATCGTGCCGGGCGCGACGATGCGGGGCGGCCGCCCGGACGGTTTCGGGGCCCTCAACGATCGCGTGCAGGACATCTGCGCTCCCGGCGACACCGTGTGCGACGCGCCCCCGGGCATCGGCGATGCCGTGGCCCGCGCCCAGGATTTCGTCGCCGCCAACGGCGTCCATGCGACGTACGCGGACAACCCCAACATCATCCCGGGCACCACGGCCGTCGCGTGGACCGAGCAGTGGGCCCGCGGCCTCATCGACGGGGCGCTGGCCAACGCCGACTAGTGCGTGTGTGCGGCTTGCGGACGCCGCAACGGGCGGCGTGGCCGCTTTACGGACCGCGCCGGTCCGTCGCAAAGCAATCGTTCCTTGCGTAACGTGAGTCCCATCAGTCACACCCGTTTACGCCCTTAACGTGACGTACTGCACGCCGACCGCGTACGGTTTTTAGCGGTGAAAGTAATTTGCGATACCGTGGGCCACCGCCTGAACCGCCCCGCGGCGCGCCGCCGACGCTAAAAATAACGGGTCGGTAACGTTGTGCCCTCGAGGCACGACATACCACGACGAACGAACGAACAACGAGGAGCACCATGGACCTGAGCATGCTGATGGGCCAGTTCATCGATGCCGAAGGCAACTTCGCCTTCCCCGACGACATGTCCGTGCCGAATCTGTCCGAGATGATGTGGCAGATCAACACGATGAAGGGCGAGCTCGACCAGCAGCAGGTCGCGTTCCACGACTACTCCAGGTCCCGCGAGGGCGAGCTGGTCACCTACACCCGCGCCGAGGTCAACCGCCGCATCAAGGCCGTCGCCGCCCGCCTGCAGCAGGTCGGCGAGCCCGGCGACCGCGTCGCGTTGCTCATGGGCAACAGCCCCGAGTACCTCTTCGGTTTCCTCGGCGCCCAGTACGCCTGCCAGGTGGCCATGCCGCTGTACGACCCGACCGAGCCCGGCCACGGCGACCACCTCAACGCCGTCCTCGAGGCCGCCAAGCCCAACGTCGTGCTGACCAACAAGAGCTCCGCAGCCGCCGTGCGCTCCATCTTCGCCGCCCGGCCCGCCGCCGAGCGCCCCCGCGTGCTCACCATCGACGCGCTGCCGGACTCGCTGGCCGACAACTTCGTCTCGCCCGCCGACGACGCCAAGTACGCGCCGCAGCTGGAGAAGGACGCCGTCCTGCTGTTCACCTCCGGCTCGTCGCGCACCCCGGAGGGCGTCCGCATCGCCGGCCGCTCCATCCTGTCCAACGTCTTCCAGGTGCTCTCCGCCGCCCACCTGCAGCTGCCGCTGCGCCTGGTGACGTGGCTGCCGCTGCACCACAACATGGGCATCGTCCTCGGCGCGTTCGTCACCGCCCTGGGCCTGCCGTTCGACATCATGTCCCCGCGCGACTTCATCCAGCATCCCGAGCGCTGGATCGAGCAGCTGAACAAGCGCGGCGACGACGAGGTGAACATCTACACCGTCGTGCCCAACTTCGCCCTCGAGCTGGCCAACCGCTTCGCCGTGCCGGAGGATGGCGCCGACCTGGACCTGTCCCACGTCGACGGCCTCATCGTCGGTTCCGAGCCGGTCACCGAGAAGGCGACCCGCGAGTTCCGCGCCAACTTCGAGAAGTTCGGCCTGCCGGCCAACGCCATCCGCCCCGGCTACGGCCTGACCGAGGCGACGCTGCTGGTCACTCTGCCGCAGGGCGAGGTGCGCCCGCGCGTGACCTGGGTGTCCCGCGAATCCCTCAACGACGGCGAACCCGAGCGCGTCGAGCCGAACACCGCGGATTCCGTGCCGCTGATGTCCAACGGTTCGGTGGCCAAGCCGCAGCACCTCATCGTCGTCGACCCGGAGACCCGCACCGAGCTGCCCGACGGCAAGATCGGCGAGATGTGGGTCCACGGCGACAACATCCCGCTGGGCTACCTCACCGACCTGGAGCAGAGCGAGAAGGTCTTCGGCAACGATCTCGCCGCCCGCCGCGACGGCGACTCCCGCGCGGAGGGCGTCCCGGCGGATGCGAAGTGGATGGCCACGGGCGACCTCGGCGTCTTCCTCGACGACGAGATCCACATCACCGGCCGCATCAAGGACCTCATCGTCATCGCGGGCCGCAACCACTACCCGCAGGACATCGAGGCCACCGTCGACGAGGCCACCGATCACGTCCGCCCGGCCGTCGTCGCCGCGTTCTCCATCGAGGGCGACGACGTGGAGAAGCTCGTCATCGTCGCCGAGCGCGATTTCCGCAAGGACGCCTCCGGCGACGCCGCGGCCATCGACGAGATCCGCGCCGCCGTCACCAAGGCCCACGGCATCCAGCCGGAGGACGTGCGCATCGTCGGCATCGATGAACTGCCGCGTTCGTCTGCCGGTAAGATCGCGCGACGAGTGGCCCGCGCCGCCTACCTCGACGGCGGTTTCGAGTAACACCACGAACTATTAAGGACAAAGCCCACGATGGATGACAACAAGGGACGATCCGGCATGACGGTCGCCCAGATGCGCGACTGGCTTCGCGACTGGGTGATCACCACCACCGGCCTCACGCCGGAGGAAGTCACGCCGGAACGCCCGATGGAGGAGTTCGGGCTGTCCTCCCGCGACATCGTCATCCTCTCCGGCGAGCTGGAGGGCCTCCTGGACGTCCGGCTCGACGCGACGATCGCCTACGAGTACCCGACCATCGCGAAGCTCGCGGTGCGCCTGGTCGAGGGCGACGTCGACAACGCCGACGATTCGGCCTACGACGCCTTCCAGACCGGCGCCGAGGCCGCGCGGTCGCGGCGGCTGCGCGACGAGAAGCTCACCGACATGGACATCGCGGTGGTCGGCATGGCCGCGCGGTACCCGGGTGCGCCGAACATCTCCGAGATGTGGGATCTGCTGGTGTCCGGCCGCGCCGGCACCGGCGACCTGCCGGAGGGTCGCTGGTCCGAGTTCGCCGGCGACGCCGACCTGGCCGCCGAGATCGCCGAGTGCGACACCCGCGGCGGCTACCTCGACGACGTCGTGGGCTTCGACAACGAGTTCTTCGGGCTGTCCCCGCTCGAGGTCGAGAACATGGACCCGCAGCAGCGGATCCTGCTGGAGCTGACGTGGGAGGCGCTGGAGAACGCGCATCTGCCGGCCTCCGAGCTGCGCGGCGAGTCCGTCGGCGTGTTCGTCGGCGCGACCACGAACGACTACGCCATGCTCATGGCCTCCGACCCGTCGACCGCGCACCCGTATGCGCTGACCGGTTCGTCGCCGTCGATCCTGGCCAACCGCATCTCCTACGCCTTCGACTTCCGCGGCCCGTCCATCACCATGGACACCGCGTGCTCCTCGTCGCTGGTGTCCATCCACCAGGCCGTGCGCGCCCTGCGCGACGGCGACGCCGACGCGGCCGTCGCCGGCGGCGTGAACCTCCTGGTGTCGCCGCATGCGACGCTGTCGTTCGGCAAGCTCGGGGTGTTCTCCAAGACCGGTGCCATCCACGCGTTTTCCGAGGACGCCACCGGCATGATCCGCGCCGAGGGCGCCGGCGTCGTGGTGCTCAAGCGCCTGGAGGACGCCGAGGCCGACGGCGACGACGTCCTGGCCGTGATCAAGGGCACCGCCGTCACCTCCGACGGCCGCTCCAACGGCCTGACCGCCCCGAACCCGGACGCGCAGGTCGACGTGCTGCGCCGCGCCTACGCCGACGCCGGCATCCGCCCGCAGGACGTGGACTACATCGAGGCCCACGGCACCGGCACCATTCTCGGCGACCCCATCGAGGCGTCGGCCCTGGGCACGGTGCTCGGCCGCGGCCGCGACGTGGCCAACCCGACGCTGCTGGGCAGCGCGAAGACGAATTTCGGCCACACCGAGGCCGCCGCGGGCGTCGCCGGCGTGATCAAGGTCGTGCTGGGCATGCGCAACGACGTCATCCCGCCGTCGCTGCACTACGCCGGCCCGAACCCGTACATCGACTTCGACGGCGGCCGCCTGGAGGTCGTCGAGGATCCGCGCGAGTGGCCCGAGTACTCCGGCCGCAAGGTCGCCGGCGTCTCCGGCTTCGGTTTCGGCGGCACCAACGCCCACGTGGTGCTGACCTCCCCGCCGGCGCCCGCGCCGCGCGAGGAGCCGACCGCACCGATTGACCCGGCCGCCGCCCGCGAGGCCGGCATGCCGGCGCTGCTGCCGGTGTCCGGGCTGCTGCCGTCGCGCCGCCGCCTGGCCGCCGAGGATCTGACGACGTGGCTGGAGTCCAACCCGAACGCCGACCTGGGCGACGTCGCCCGCACCTTGGCGTCGCGGTCCCGCGGCCGCTCCAAGGCCGTCGTGCCGGCCACCGACGTCGCGTCGGCCGTCGAGGGCATGCGCCGCGTCGCCGAGGGCAAGTCCGGCCCGGGCATCGTGACCGCGGACGCCCCGCTGGCCCAGGGGCCGGTGTGGATCTACTCCGGCTACGGCTCGCAGCACCGCAAGATGGGCAAGGACCTGCTGGCCCTGTCCCCGGTGTTCGCCGAGACGCTGGCCAAGTGCGACGAGATCATCGTCGATTCCGTCGGGTGGTCCCTGCTGGAGCTCATCGCCGACGACGAGCGCACCTACGACCTCGAGTCGGCGCAGATCGGCATCACCGCCATCCAGGTCGCGCAGACCGACATGATGCGCGCGCTGGGCGCCGAGCCGGCCGCCGTGGTGGCCATGTCGATGGGCGAGATCGCAGCGGCCTACGCCGCCGGCGGCCTGACGCTGGAAGAGACCATGCGCGTCGCCTGCGCCCGCTCCCGCCTGATGGGCGAGGGCGAGTCGATGCTGGCCGAGGACGAGCAGGGCGGCATGGCCATGGTCGAGCTGTCCGTCGACGAACTCGACGAGCTGCTGGCCGCCCACCCGGAGTTCGTCGGCGTCGAGCCGGCCGTGTACGCGGCGCCGAGCATGACCACCGTCGGCGGACCGAAGCCGGCCATCGCCGCGCTGGTCGAGTTCCTGACCGGCGAGGGCAAGATGGCCCGTCCGCTGGCCGTCAAGGGCGCCGGCCACACGTCCGCGCTCGACCCGCTGTTGGGCGAGCTGTGGTCCGAGTGCTCCGACGTGGAGCCCACCCCGCTGGCCATCCCGCTGTTCAGCTCCGTCGACCGCGGCGTGACGTACCAGCCCGGTGACGTCGTCCACGACGCCGACTATTTCGTGCGCTGCACCCGCCAGTCGGTGTGGTTCTCCGATGCCGTCTCACGGGCCTGCGCCGCCGGCTACACCACCTTCGTGGAGTTCGCCCCGAACCCGGTCGCGCTCATGCCGACGATGGCCACCGCGTTCGCCGCGGGCCTGCCGGACGCGCAGCTGGTGCACCTGCTCAAGCGCAAGGAGCCGGCGGGGGAGTCCCTCGCCGCCGCGTGCGCGACGCTGTACGCCCACGGCCACGACATCGACCTGTCCGCCCTGGCCGGCCCCGGCGACTTCGCCGACCTGCCGGGCATCCACTGGCGCCACCAGCGTTTCTGGACGGCGGCGCGCCCGTCGTCCGGCGGCCGCGCGAAGCTGCCGGGCGCCCGCACCACCCTGCCCGGCGGCGACGTCGCCTACGCCGGTGACGCGGGGTCGGCGCCGTCCATCCACGCCATCATCGACGCCGCCGTCGCCGACGCCGTACCGGGCGCGACGGTGCTGGCCGTCGAGGAATTCGGCTCGTTGCCGGCTTCCGGCGAGCTGACGACGATCGTGTCGCCCCACCCGGGCGGCGCGGTGATCTCGGTCTACGCCGTCGAGGGCGGCGCCACCGAGCTGCTGGCCAAGGCCGGCGTGGCCACCGTGCCCGCCCCCGCCTCCGCGGCCGGTGCATCGGCCTCGTCCGCCACCGCTCCGGCCGACGCGGGCACCGTCTCCGAATCGACCGCCGCCGGCGCCCCCGCGGGCTTCGGCGCCGCGTCGCGCACCCCGGCCGCCCCGGGCATGCCCACCGCCGCCGGCGCGGGTTCCCCCGACGCCGAGCCCGGCTGGTCGCCGGAGTCCGGCGTGCCGGTGGAGGCGCACCTGCGCACCATCGTCGGCGAGGCCATGGGCTACGACGTCGACGATCTGCCGCTGGAGCTGCCGCTGATCGACCTCGGCCTGGATTCGCTGATGGGCATGCGCATCAAGAACCGCGTCGAGCACGACTTCTCCATCCCGCCGCTGCAGGTGCAGGCGCTGCGCGACGCGTCCGTCGCCGACGTCATCACCCTCGTCGAGGATCTGGTCGCCCAGTCGCACGGCGCCCCCGCCGCCGATTCCGCCGACCCGGCGGCCGGCACCGCCGCCGACGCCGTGGACGAGGCGTTCGCCGCTGCGGAAGGTGGGGAGGCCGTCGCAAAGCAGGGCATTTCCGTGGCGCCCCGCGACGCCTCCGAACGCATGGCGTTCGGCACCTGGGCCACCGTGGCCGGGGCGGGCGTCGGAGGCGTGACCGACGAACTGCCGGCGCTTGACGACGCCACCGCGGAAGCCATGTCCGCCCGCCTGTCCGAGCGCACCGGCGCCGCGATCACCGTCGACGACGTCCGCGCCGCCGGCACCATCGCGGACCTCGCCGAAACCCTGCGCCCCCACCTCGAAGTCGAGGTCGAGGGCAACATCCGCGTGCTGCGCGAACGCCCCGAAGGGTCCCGCACCCCCGCGGTGTTCCTGTTCCACCCGGCCGGCGGGTCCTCCGCCGTGTACCAGCCGCTGGTCCGCCGCCTGCCCGACGATGCCCCCGTCTACGGCGTCGAACGCCTCGAGGGCGACATCACCGACCGTGCCGCCGCCTACATCGACGACATCAAGGACCGTGCCGCCGGCCTGCCGATCGTCCTCGGCGGCTGGAGCTTCGGCGGCGCCCTGGCCTACGAGGTCGCGCACCAGCTGATCGGCTCCGGCGTCGAGGTCGCGCAGATCATGCTGCTCGACACCGTGCAGCCGTCCGAGAAGGTGCCCGACACCCCGGAGGAGATGCATGCCCGCTGGGACCGCTACGCGGACTTCTCCAAGCGCACCTACGGCCTGGACATTCCCGTGCCCCACGACCTGCTGGACCAGCAGGGCGAAGAGGCGCTGCTGACCATGCTCGAGCAGTTCCTGGCCACCGCCGACTCGTCGCAGCACGGCCTGTCCGGCGGCGTCCTGGAGCACCAGCGCGCCTCCTTCGTGGACAACCGCATCCTCGACCAGCTGGACATGTCCCGCTGGGCCGACGTCGACGCGCCGGTGGTCCTGTTCCGCGCCGAGCGCATGCACGACGGCGCCATCGAACTGGAGCCGCGCTACGCGACGATTGATGACGACGGCGGCTGGTCCGCTATCGTCGAGGATTTGGAGATCGTGCATCTGCGCGGCGACCATCTCGCCATCGTCGATGAACCGGAGATTTCCAAGGTCGGTTCCTGGCTGGGGGACCGGCTGCAGAATCTGGACGCCGCAACCCGGAATGGACAGCAATCGAAGTGACTCTCAACACCACCGCCGAAAAGCTCGCCGACCTGAAGGAACGCCTCGCGGAAGCGCAGGACCCGGGCAGCGAGCGGGCCAAGGCGCGCCGTGACGCGGCCGGGCTGACCACGCCCCGCCAGCGCATCGCGCGGCTGGTCGACGCGGGGTCGTTCGTCGAGACCGGTCAGCTCGGCCGCACCCCCGACGAGGACGGCGCCCCCTACGGCGACGGCGTGGTCACCGGCACCGCCCGCATCGGCGGCCGCCCGGTGGCGGTGTACGCCCACGACAAGTCGGTGTACGGCGGCTCGGTGGGCATCACCTTCGGCAAGAAGGTCTGCGATCTGATGGACCTGGCGACCAAGGTCGGCTGCCCGGTCATCGGCATCAACGACTCCGGCGGTGCCCGCATCCAGGACGCCGTGACGTCGCTGGCCATGTACTCCGAGATCTCGCGCCGCCAGCTGCCCCTGTCCGGGCAGTCGCCGCAGATCTCCATTCTCCTGGGCAAGTGCGCCGGAGGTGCCGTGTACGCCCCGGTGACCACCGACTTCCTGGTCGCGGTGAAGGACCGCACCGAGATGTTCATCACCGGCCCCGAGGTCATCCGTTCGGTCACCGGCGAGGACATCACCTCGGCCGAGCTCGGCGGCGCGGAGCAGCAGGCCCGCAACGGCAACGTCTCCTACGTCGCCGACGACGAGGAGGACGCGTTCAACTACGTCCACGATCTGCTGGATCACCTGCCCAGCTCCGTCCACGAGCCGCTGCCGCCGTATTGGGCGCCGCCGGAGGACGTCACCGATCGCGACCGCAGCCTCGACGGCATAATCCCGGATGACCCGAATGCCGGCTACGACATGATGGAGGTCCTGACCAGGATTTTCGACGACGAGGACTTCGTCGAGGTCCAGCCGGATTACGCGCCGAACCTGATCACCGGCTTCGCCCGCGTCGACGGCCGCACCGTCGGCGTGCTGGCGAACCAGCCGATGCACCTGGCCGGTTGCTTGGACGCGGATTGCTCGGAGAAGGGTTCGCGGTTCTCCAACATCTGCGACGCCTACGACATCCCGATCATCTACGTCGTGGACACCCCGGGCTACCTGCCGGGCGTGCAGCAGGAGAAGTCGGGCATCATCCACCGCGGCGCGAAGCTGGGCTTCGCGCTGGCGCAGGCCTCGGTGCCGAAGGTGACCGTCATCGTGCGCAAGGCCTTCGGCGGCGCGTATGCGGTGATGGGCTCCAAGAACTTGGGCGGCGACCTGAACTTCGCGTGGCCGACCGCGCAGATCGCGGTGATGGGCGCGGAGGCCGCCGTGGTGATGATCCAGGGCCGCCAGCTGGCCGAGATGCCGCCGGAGCAGCAGCCGGCCATGAAGAAGATGTTCATGGACTTCTACAACGAGAACATGACCAGCCCGTACGTCGCCGCCGAGCGCGGTTACGTCGACGCCATGATCATGCCGTCGGAGACGCGCGTCCAGCTGCGCCGCGCGCTGGATCAGCTGCGCGACAAGGAGCTGCCGCAGGTGCGCAAGAAGCGCGAGATCGCCCCGATGTAGTCGCGGTCGGTCACCGCATTGCTTCACGACGGGCCGCCCGACATCTTTCTTCCGGGGGAGCGTCGAACATGTTTCCGTGCCCCCGAGAGGCGTCCGATCCGCCCGCGCGGCTAGGCTTTGCCCTGCGAAACGGACTTTCTAGGAGCAGATGGCGATGACCAACCCGTATGACAACCCCTTCGGCGACCAGGGCGGCGTCGATCCGTTCTCCCAGCAGGGTCAGCAGGGTCAGCCCGGCCAGTCGCCGTACGGCCAAGCCGACTACGGCCAGGCCGGTTACCAGCAGGGTTACGGTCAGCAAGCCTACGGCCAGGCCGGTTACCAGCAGGGCTTCCCGCAGCCGGGGGCGAACGGCCCTGCGTATGGCCAGGTCCAGCCCTACGGCCAGCAGCCCATGCAGCCGATGCAGGCGTACGGCGCCAACGGCCTGCCGCGCTCCCCGAAGTCCAAGGTTGCGGCGGCCCTGCTGGCGTTCTTCCTGGGCTGGACGGGAGCCCACAACTTCTACCTCGGACACAGTGGCCGCGCAGTCATTCAGCTGCTTTTGTGCACCGGCGGCTGGTTCTTCGGTTTGATTCTGTCCATGACGCTGATCCTGTCCTTCATCGGCATTCCCCTGCTGCTGGCCTCCGCGGCGGTGAGCATCTGGATTTTCATCGAGTTCATCATGATCCTCGTCGGCGCCAACGGCTACGACCGCGACTCCGACGGCTACCCGTTGCAGTAGTTCGCCCGGCGCCCCTTTTCGCGCGGGGCCGGCACGGGAGAGGGGCCGATGCGTCGTGAAGCGCACGACGCATCGGCCCCTCGGCCGTTCCCCGGGCAACCCCGGGGGAGCGGGATACGGTCAGTGCACGCCCTCGAAACGGGCGACGATCCACTTCTTGCCCAGGATCAGGGCCGCGCCGATGACGATCGACAGGCCGCCCAGGACGATGAAGAAGTTGGACTCCGCCGACGCGTCCTCCGGGTGGTAGTAGCCGGCCAGGGTGCCGGCCAGGGAGGTGCCCATGGCGACGGCCATCATCCACACGGCGAACATGCGGGTCGGGTAGGCCTCCGGCGCCAGCTTCGTCGCCAGCGAGTTGCCCACCGGCGACAGCAGCAGCTCGCCCATGGTGAACAGGAACAGGATCCACACGATGACCAGCAGCGGCGTCGAGTTCGCGCCGCCGCCGACGAACGGCAGGAAGAAGAACAGCGAGATGCCGATGATGATGTTGGCGACGCCGAACTTCACCGGGTAGGTCCACTGGCGCTTGCCCAGCTTCGTCCACATCGCGGCGAAAATGCCGGAGAAGATGATGATGAAGATCGGGTTGATCGACTGCACCCACGCCGGCGAGAACTCGAAGGAACCGATCATGCGGTCCAGGCGCTGGTCGGCGTAGATCGCGATGACCGTGAACTGCTGCTGGAAGATGCCGAAGAACAGCACGCCGGCGACGAACATCGGGATGAAGCCGATCAGGCGCCGCTTTTCGACGGCGGTGGTGCGGTCGCTGGCGTACATCTGCGTCCACAGCACCACCGCGGCGATGCCGGCGAGGACGGTGACGATCGTCGCCAGGGACTCGAGCGGGACGATGCCGGTGGCCACCAACGCGACGAGGACCGCCACGACGATGACGGCGCCGACGAACGTCGGCAGGTACCTGGCCTTCGGCAGCGGATTCGGCACGTCGTGGCCGGCGGCGCCGATGGTGGACTTGCGCATGAGCACGTACTGGATCAGGCCGATGGCCATGCCGACGGCGGCGAGGCCGAAGCCCCAGTGGAAGCCCTTCATGTCCCACAGCAAGCCGGTGAGCAGCGGGCCGAACAGGGCGCCGATGTTGACGCCCATGTAGAAGATGGAGAAACCGGCGTCGCGGCGCGTGTCCTCGCGGGAGTACAGCTGGCCGAGGACGACCGACGCCGTGGTCTTCAGGCCGCCAGAGCCCAGGGCCACGAAGACCAGGCCGATGGCCAGGCCGGTGACGCCGGGCAGCACCGCCAGCGAAATGTGGCCCAGCATGATCAGGATCGCCGAGTAGAACAGCGTCTTCTCGGAACCCAGGAGGCGGTCGGCGATCCACGCGCCGACCAGGGCGGCCATGTAGACCAGGCCGCCGTACGCGCCGACGATGGAGGTGGCGACGCCGCGGTCCATGCCCAGTCCGCCGTCGGTGACGGCGTAGTACATGTAGAAGACCAGGATGCCCTGCATGCCGTAGAAGCTGAAGCGCTCCCACATCTCCACGCCGAACAGGTTGGCCAGGCCCCAGGGCTGGCCGAAGAACGTTCGCTCCTTGCCGGAGCCGGCGTTCGCGCCGCCGTCGATGGTGTTCACCGCGGATGTGTGGTCCCCGGCGACGTGCTGCTGCGCGGCGGCCGGCTGGTCGGCGGCCGCGCCATCATGGTGGCCTGGGGAGGTGTTGTCCCCGGCCGAGTCAGGTGAATGTGCCATGCGCCCGATTATTCGCCGTTGCAACGCGAATGAAAAACCGGATCCGTGACCCCGGGCGGCTCAGGGCCGAATTGAGGTGAACGTCACTCCCTGGTGGGGCGGGCCCGTTCAGTTCGGTGTCGCGTCCATTCGTCCCGCGCCCGTTCACCCCGCGGCTCAGAGCGCCGCGCCGTATCCGATCAGCGCCGCGCGCCGAGGGCGCCGTACTTGTCCTTGAGCACCATCTTCGCCACCAGGCGGGTGCCCAGCAGGAGCAGGCCGCTCATGACGGTGGCGACGATGATGAACGACCAGTGCGGCATTTCGCCGTTGCGCAGCGCCCAGATGCCCAGGCCGGTGATGGCCGTCGCCAGCCACACGATGACGCCGCCGGGGGCGATGGGCAGCGGGTGCTTCTTGGCCGCGGCGCAGATCGCGTGGCCGATGGCGCCGCCGACGAGGAAGGGCCACAGGGTGTTCAGGACGTTGGTCAGCGTGAACGGGTCGGCTTCGGTGTTGTGGGCCATGCGGGCGAGCACGGCGAACGCGAAGATGGCGAAGAAGTCCATGACGATCGTGCGGGTGACGGACACTGTTGCTCCTGTGTTTCGGTGGTGTCGGGCTCGAGTCTATTCGGTGCTTTGCGACGGCCCGCGGTCCCCGGGACCGGCCGTTTCGTGCGCTTCGGCGTCGCCGCGGCGGTCGGAGCCGATCAGGTAGATGATCCAGCCGACGATGGCGGGGAGGATGAAGGACACCAGACGGTAGATGAGCACGGTGGCCACGGCGTCGGTGCCGACCATCCCGGCGGCGACGAGGGTGCCGGTGAGCACGGCTTCGACGGGGCCGACGCCGCCTGGCGTGGCCTGGATGAAGCCGGCGACCTTGCTGAAGACGAAGGCCATGAGGATGGTGTTGATCGACACGTCGTCGGCGCCGACGGCGCGCATCGCGGCGTAGAGGCACGCGACGTCGGCGATCCAGTTGAGCAGCGACCACCCGAAGGCGAGGATCATGCGGCCGGGCCGTAGCTCCACGCTGGTCAGCTGGCGGATGGTGTCGCGGACCCGGTCCTCGTCGGCGTCGGCGGGCTTGCGGCGGATCTTGTTGACCGCCCGCAGCACCGGCATGGCCACGCCTTCGATGAGGGCGGTGTTGCGCGAGAACCACCACAGCAGCCCCGTCGCCCCGAGGACGGCGGCACCGGCGGCGACGAGGCGCACGGGTGCGGCACCGCCGAGGAAAAACAGGGCGCCGATGGCCAGCACCGCCAGGCCGAGGAAGCTCAGCGCGCCGGACAAGAGGATGAACCAGCTGACGATGACGGGCGTCGCCCCCCACTGCAGCTGCCTGCGCACCTGCAGCGCCGTGGAGAATGCCACGCCGCCGGGCACCGACACCGACCACGCGTTGGCGGCCAGGGCCAGCGAGTTCGTGGACCGGCGAGTGGCCAGGCGCACGTCCGCGGCGCGCAGGAGCAGGCGCATGACTTCCGCCATGGCGAACAACGCCAGGGCGACGGTCGCCGCGGAGATGAGCACCCACCCGAAGTCGGCGCGGAGGAACGTGCGCCAGCCGTCGGTGACGCTGTCCCAGTTCTGCAGGGCGAACCACAGCGCGACGCCGAGGATCACCAGGGTCAGCGCCCATCGGATCCAGGAGGCCGAAGCGGCGGACGCCGCCGACCTTGCGGCGTCGCGCATGCGGGTCATCGGGTATCGCCCGTGCCGGGGCCGAGGGCCTCGCGCTTCTCCCATTCCAGGCGCAGCATGATGTCGCGCACGGTCAGGCGGCCCTCCGGAACCTCGATGGGCTCCTCGTCGGGGACGCCGGCCCCGGCACCGTCGCCGAAGCCGTCGCCGTCGCCGTCGAAGCCGCCATCCGCGTAGCCGGCGACGAGATCGTCGTCCGGGTCGTGGCCGCCGAACTCGGCCGCCGGGTCATGGTCGACGAGCTCGCCCTCGTAGATCGGCTCGCCGAGCTCCGTGCGCTCGCGCACGGCGGGAACGTGTGCCGCCCCCTGCTCTTCGGTGGAAACCGGTTCGGCGTCTCGCCACGTGTCCCGCTCCTCTGCGGGGCGGCGGTCGTCGTCAAGCGAAGGAGCCGCAGCCCCCGCCGCGGCCGCACCCGAACCGGCGGCGACCCCCGCACCCGCCATCGCGGGCGCGCGGCCCACCGCCGACGGCGCGGCCGACCCGTGGCCCAGGCGCGCCGACATGCGCTTGACCCAGCGCGGCGCCCACCAGCAATCGTCGCCGAGGAGCTTCATCACCGCCGGGACCAGCAGCATGCGGATGATCGTCGCGTCGAGGAACAGGGCGGCGATCATGCCGAAGGCGATGTACTTCATCATCACGATGTCGGAGAAGCCGAACGCGCCGGCCACCACGATCATGATCAGCGCCGCCGCCGTGATGATGCCGCCGGTGTTCGCGGTGCCGAACTGGATCGCGTGCGGGGTGGAGGCGCCGTCGTCGCGGTCCTCCACCATCCGGGACACCAGGAACACCTCGTAGTCCGTGGACAGGCCGTAGATGATCGCGATGATCAGCACCAGCACCGGGCTCATCAGCGGGCCCGGCGTGAAGCCGAACAGGCCCGCGCCGACGCCATCGACGAACATGGCGGTGAGGATGCCCAGCGTCGCGCCGAGGCCCAGCGCCGTCATGATGATCGCCTTCGCCGGCAGGATGATCGACCCGAACACCAGCGCCATCAAGATGAACGTGGCCACCACCATGTAGAGGATCATCCACGGCAGCTTGTCGAACAGCGCCTCGATGGACTCCACCTCCATCGTCGGGGTGCCGCCGATGTAGACCGTCGTGCCCTCGGGCACGTCGATGTCGCGCAGCTGCTCGACCACGCGCGTGTTGTCGTCGCGGTCGGCGATGCCCGCCGACAGGACCGTGACGCCGTCCTTCGTCGGCTGCGAGATCTTGAACCGGTCCGTCAGACCGTCGACCTGGTTGGCCTGCTGGAACACCTCGCCGACGGCGCGCGGATTGCCGCCGTCCTCGATGACCAGCTTCACCGGGTCGGTGCGCATGGTGGGGAAGTTCTCGTCGAAGCGCTCCTGCGCCGTGCGGGTCTCGTTCGTCGGCGGCAGGTAGGTCTCGTTGATGCCGCCGAACTTGATGCCGATCAGCGGCAGCGTCAACGCCAGAAGGCCCAGGCAGACGGTGACCGTCACCAGCTTGGAGTGCTTCATGGCCCACGCGGGGATGCGGCCCCACAGCGAGTTCATGGACTGCTCGCGGGTGCGGCCCGCGCGGCGCACGCTCCACTTGTCGATGTTCGGGCCGAGCAGGCCGAACAGTGCCGGCAGCACCGTCAGCGACAGCAGCGCCGCCAAGCCGACCGCCGAAATGGCGCCGTAGGCCACCGATTTCAGGAACGCCTGCGGGAACAGCAGCAGGCCGGACAGGGCCACGGCGACCATCGCCGCCGAGAACACCACCGTCTTGCCCGCCGTGGCCGTGGTGTGGGCCACCGCCTGCGGGACGGGCACCCCCTCCGCCATTTCCTCCCGGAAACGCGACACCATGAACAGGCCGTAGTCGATGGCCAGGCCCAGGCCCAGCAGCGTGACGACGGACTGCGCGAACGCGTTGACCTGCGTCACCTGCGCCAGCATCGACAGGATGCCCAGCGAGCCCGCGATGGACAGGATGCCCACGATCAGCGGCATCGAGGCCGACACCACGCCGCCGAACACCACGAGCAGCAGCAGCGCCACGATCGGCAGGCCGATCAGCTCGGCGCGCCAGATGTCGTCGGCCATGCCCGAATCCAGGGCACCGGCCACGGGGGTCGCGCCGGCGACCTCGGTGTCCACGCCCTCGATCTGGAGCTGGTCCTCGATGGCCCGGTAGTTCTTCAGCACGTCGTTGCCCGTGCCGGCCAGGCCGACCGCCACGAACGCCGTCTGCTTGTCCTCCGTGGCCATCACCGACTGGTTGTTGGCGAAGTAGCTGGTGACGTGGTCGACGTACTCGGGGTTGTCCGCCGCCAGTCGGGCGAAGTGGTCGTTGACGCGCTGCGCCAGCGTCGGATCGTCGACGGTGCCGCCCTCGGGGGCGTCGACCATGACGATGACGTCGCCCGAATTGTCGCGGCCGAAGGTCTCCTCCTCCAGCACGGCGGCGGCGGTGGAATCCGACCCCGGGTCGTCCCAGCCCTCCTGGTCGAGCCGGTCGCCCAGCTTCGTCCCGGAGAAGATGAACAGGGCCAGCAGGCCGACGACCAGCACCAGCGGCGTGAGCACGCGGTGCCGGTACGCGAAGGAACCCCATCGATAGAACATGTGCGGGTCAGCGCTCCTTGAGCAGGGACATGAGGGAGCGGAACGGCTGCAGCCAGGCGCCCTCGTCCGGCAGGTTCTCCAGGTCGATGCGCGGCAGCGGCTCGCGGAAGACGCCCGGGATGTCCTCGAGGTCGACGAACTCGATGATGTCCGAGTTCACCGCCCACGCGGCGTGCTCGCGGAAGCCGATCACCGTGGTCGGGATCCGTGAGTTCTCCAGCTCCTCCAGCATTTCCTGGAAGTTCTGGCCGTCGGCGGAGGCGACGACGACGCCCTCGAGGATGCCTTCGTCGCGGCGGCGGCGGATGTGGTCGAGCATGTCCGGGTCGACGTCGGAGTCGTCGCCGATCTTCGGCTTGGCGAACACCGCGAAACCGACGTTGCGCAGCGCCTCCACCCACGGGCGGACGATGTCCGCCGAACCTGGGGCGATGTTGGTGAACACGGTGGCCTCGGGCTCGATGTGCGTGCCGACGTCGTCGGCCAGGTCCATCGTGCGCTCCACCAGCCAGCGGCCGACCGCGTCGAAGCGCGGGCGGTGCGCGGCGGTGGGGCGGGAGCCGAGGATCGCGCCGAGGCCCATGTCGATGTTCGGGGCGTCCCAGACCAGCAGCAGGGTCGGGGTGGTCTCCGGGGATTCGGAGTAGTGGTGGGTGCCGCTCATCGGGCGTCCTCTCGGGTGGCGTCGGCCGGGTCGGC
>DHCFJ07801__coassemble_1911_pt1 | contig 18522 bp, 16 predicted proteins | sample DHCFJ07801__metabat2_high_PE_026 | metagenome-assembled genome bin DHCFJ07801 | reverse complement strand
GCGGCGGGCCGTCGTCAAGCAATGCAAGTGCTTTGCGACGGCCCGCGCCCGCCGCACCCCGCGGCAATCGGCTGCAACCTCTGGCAATTCCTTTGCCCGCGGCCCGGCGCGACCGACAATCGAGGCAGACAAGGAAACCGGTGGGACCCTCCGCCCGCCACCCGACCCGTCCCGGAAAGGACGAGCCGATGTCCGCAAAGATCGTGAAGGCCGAGTTCTTCGTCACCTCCCCGTCCCGCAACTTCGCCATCCTGCAGCTGGCCACCGGCGACGGCGTCATCGGCGTCGGCGGCGCGTCGCGCACCGGTGCCCGCGCCTACGGCCACGCCTCCGGCACGGACCTCGAGTCGCTGTTCGACTCCATCCGCTACGAGATGGAGCTCGGCTACACCATGATCCGCGTGCAGACGTCGGTGCCGGGCATCGAGAAGCTGTACGGCGTCGCGGCGCAGGAGCAGTCCTCCGGCGCGCGCTACGACTTCGAGCCGGCCAACCGCGGCGGCTGGCCCGTCGAGGAGGACTGGGACACGGCCGCCTACATGCGCCACCTGCCGACCGTCTTCGAGGCGGTGCGCAACGAGTTCGGCCCGGAGCTGCCGCTGCTCCACGACGGCCACAATCGCATGACGCCGCGCGAGGCGGCGCAGCTGGCGAAGTCGCTGGAGCCGTACAACCTGTTCTGGCTGGAGGACGTCACGCTCGGCGAGAACCAGGAGAACCTGCGCTACGTCCGCCAGCAGTCGACGACGCCGCTGGCCATCGGCGAGGTGTTCAACACGGTCTACGACATCAAGGACCTGATCAACGAGCAGCTCATCGACTACGTCCGTTGCGCGACCACGCACTTCGGCGGCATCACCCCGCTGAAGAAGGTCATGGCGCAGGCCGAGCCGTACCAGATCAAGTCCGGTTTCCACGGCCCGACGGATGTGTCGCCGATCGGTTTCGCGGCGGAGCTGCACCTGGACATCAACCTCCACAATTACGGTGCGCAGGAGTACATGACGCACACGCCGGAGACCCTCGAGGTCTTCGAGACGACCATGACCTTCGAAAACGGCATGCTGCACCCGTCGGATACGCCGGGCCTGGGCGTGACGTTCCACCCGGAGGTCGCCGAGAAGTTCCCGTACGAGCAGGCGTACCTGCCGTACAACCGTCTCGCCGACGGCACCGTCCACAACTGGTAGCCATCGGGCACGCGATGCCGGGGCCCCGGTTCGCCGGGGTTTCGGCTGGAAAGGATCCGCGAGATGTCCGCTGACGGCACTTCGCTTTACGACGCTTCGTCCGCCCGCGACGCCACTCCCGCCGGGGGTTCGGCCGGCCGGGGTGCCCCGCCGCGGGTGGTGGTGATGGGCGTGTCCAGCTGCGGCAAGTCCACGGTCGGGGAGATGCTGGCGCTGAAGCTGGGGTTGCCGTTCATGGACGGCGATGACCTTCATCCGGCGGAGAACATCGCGAAGATGGAGTCGGGCACGCCGCTCGACGACGATGATCGGTGGCCGTGGTTGACGCTGGTCGGCCGGTGGTTGGCGGATCACGACGGCGGCGTCATCGCATGTTCGGCGCTGAAGCGTTCGTACCGTGACCGGATCCGCGAGGCGGCGCCGGACACCGTGTTCGTGCATCTGCACGGGTCGCGGGAGTTGATGGGGGCGCGGATGGCCGCGCGGCCGGGGCATTTCATGCCGACGTCGCTGCTGGATTCGCAGTTCGCCACGTTGGAGTTGCTCGGCGACGACGAGGCCGGCCGCGTCTACGACGTGTCCATGACGCCCGGCGACATCACCGATCACGCCGCAGAGTGGCTGCGGCGGAGCGGCGAGGCCTGACCTCCCGCCCCGCGCGGCACTCGTCCCGCGCGGCACTGCCTCTCCGCCCAGCTTCGCCCCGCCCTGCGCGGCGCCTTAGTCCTCGTCCTCCAGGTACGGGCCGGCGACGGCGAGGAGCCCCTCGACGGACGGGCAGACGTACCAGGAGCCCGTCAACGCGTCGGTGAAGTCGGTGAGCCGGTCGCGCGGGCCGCCGTCGGCGCCGGCCATGCGGCGCAGCATCTCCTCCAGTCGCCACTGGTCGTGGCTGAAACCGACGAATACGGTGCCGTGGTCGGTCATGTCGCCGTAGGCGGTGTTGCGGCGGAAGACCTCGAGCTCCTCGCCGTCGACCTCGACGACGGATCGGGCGACGTGGGAGGACTCGGGCTTGACGTCGTCGTCCAGCTCGACGGAGCCGACCTTGGTGCGGCCGATGACGTCTTCCTGGTCGGCGTCCGACAGCCCTTCCCACTTCTCGGTGCGGTGGCGCCACAGCTGGTAGAGCAGCACCGACGCTCCGGCGCCCGGCTGGCCCGGCGCGACGGCGACGACCCCGGGCGCCTCCAGTGCCCCGGGGTTTTCGGTGCCGTCCTCGAATCCGGTGAGGTCGCGGTTCATCTCGTAGACCCAGCCGACCGTTTCGTCGGCGACGTCGAACAGGCCGCGGACTTCGCCGAGCATGTGGTGCTCGACGTCGAATGCCTGCGAGCGTGACGACGACGCGACCCACAGCCACACGTCGTGCTGGGTGGCGGGCATGCGGTACCCGTCGCGGCCGCGGATCGGCTCGTCGAAATCATGGACGTCGGCGGGCACGTGCGCGGCGTCGGCGATGGTGGCCCACAGGCTCGGGCGCACGCCGACGACGACGTTGGCGCCGGAGGTGCTGGGCAGATTGATGGCCGCGGCGAGCTTTCCGACGGCTTCCGCCGCATCCGCCCCGTCCTTGACGTCGAGTTCCACGTAGGCGTGATCGGTCACGCCAAGGCCGGTGATTCCGCTCTGGTGCATCATGACCCCATCTTCTCATCGTCCGCCCGCCGCGGCGGGGCCCGTCACCTATTCGGCGGGGCGGGGCGGATTAGTCGGCGGGCGCACGGCCGGAGCCTCTAGTCGGCGGCGCCGTCCAGGTCCCCGACGAAAGGGATGTCCGCGGCCGCGCGGCCGGAGTCCAGCCAGTCCCGCACGACGGCGGTGGAGCGGCAGTCGTCGCCGTTGTAGCGCAGCAGTTTCGCCCGGGCCGCCGCCGGGTCGCCGCCGGGGCCGACGGCCTCGCGGTAGAAGGACAGCGACGCTTCGCCGTCGGCGTCCTCGTCGCGCCACGCGAACCCGGCCAGTGGCGCGACGACCTTCAGGCCGAGCCCTTCGGGGCTGATCAGCTGCTTCTTGGTCACGCGGAACAGGTCCACCCATTCGTCGGAGGAGATGAACTTCTCCACTTCGCCGATGGTGGGCACGTCCAGGACGTGGGCGCCGTGCGGCCCGTCGACGACGAATTCCATCCCCTCGAATCGTTTCGCCGAGTGCCGCAGCCAGTGGTTTTCACCCTCGGCGGCCCAGCAGTACGCGCGGAAGGTCCGCCCGGCGCCGACGGCGGCGGCGCGGCGTTCCATGAGCCAGTCCCAGAAGCGGGCGAAGTTCTCGGCCTCCGCCGTACCGCCGAGCCCATCCGGCCCGGGCGGCGCCCACGTCACGTGCGGCACGTACCCGTCCTCGGGCGACCAGGCGCCCCACAGGTACGCACCGTGGGCGGGGTAGGCCTCCAGGTCGACGTCGATTTCCACGTCGGCGCGGGGGGCGGTGGTCTCTCGCACGCGCAGTGCGGCGGGCTCGCCGGTGACGGACAGCAGCGCCAGGTACCGGTCCTCGCCGGCGGCGTCGGTGCGCGCCAGCTCACGGATCGTGGAGATGCCCGCCCGCCGATATTCGTCGCCCCGGTTGCCCGGCAGCAGCAGCGAGATGTCGTCGGCGGCGCGCAATTCGGCTTCGCACGCCTCGCGCCAGCGGCAGCCGCGGCATTCGCGGATCTTGCGCGGCGCCAGCGGCCACTCGCCCAGCTTCCACGTGTGGCCGTCGACCTTCGGCGCGGGGGGCGGGGCCGTTTCGCTTGACGACGTCCCGCCCGCCTCGTGTCCGGCCATCTCGGCACGTTCGACGGCATGGATGGCGGCACGTGCTCGTCGCAAAGCAGTCCTGTACGCCGCGACGCGCGGGCCCTCGTCGACGACGACCACCCGCGTCGGGTCCGCGCCGATGCCGCCGACCAACCCGCAGGACGCCCCCAACCGGTGCAGCAGCGCGGCGGCCTGGCCCAGGCGCACCGCGTCGGCTGCGTTGTGGCGGAGCTTCAGCGACTCGTCGACGACGATGCCCTGGCGCAGCGACCGGCCCAGCACCCCGGGGCGGCCCAGGCGGGCGACGGGCAGGATGCGGGCGGCCTCGGTGCGGCGGCGGCGCTGCTCCAGCAACTTGTGGGCGGCGATGAGCACCGGCAGATACCCGTCGCCCATGCGCACCAGCAGGTCGGGGCGGCTCTCCTCGGCGATGCCGGAAAACGCGCGGTCCCCCGGCGGGCGCTCGTGGCGCAGCACGCCGCCGACGATCAGATCCGCGCCCGCGGCGATGGCCTCCAACGTGGCCAGATCGGCGTCCGGCCCGTCCTCGACGACCACCGGATCCGGCAGGGCCGCGATCACCGATGCCCGGTGGTGCGCCCCCAGCTCCGCCCGCCGCCGCGCCGTTTCCGAGTCCGCCGGCCGCACCCCGCCGGCGGAGCGGTCGCGGACCAGCCGGTACCGGCACCCGACCAAATCGGGCCCGGTCACCGGCTGCGGGACGGTATCCTCGGTGTTCACGATGCAACCAGGGTATCGCCCGGCCGCGACCGGGGTTAATCTGGTTGCATCACGAATGATCCGCGGCCCCGCCGCGGCAGAAATTCGATCGACACGAATACACCGAACGCAGACTTCGACCGCAGATTAGGGATTCCATGAGCTTCTTGGGCGACTACCGCGACCGCCGCCGCGAAACGAAACTGAAGCTGAAGGCCGCCAAGGCCAAGGCGAAGGAAGACGCGAGGCACGAGGCGAAGCTGAAGGACAAGGCCTACCGCGATGGGCTGAAGGCCGCCGAGGTGGAGCGCAAGCGCGATTCGAAGGCCGCCGCCAAGGAGGCCAAGCTCGAGCGCAAGCTGGACAAGCGCGCGATGAAGCGGGCGGAGAAGATCCGCAAGGCCGGCTGGAAGGACGAGCAGAAGGCCCTGAAGGCCAAGCACAAGCACCAGAGCCGCATGGCGGAGAAGATCCTGGAGCAGCAGCGCAAGCAGGGCATGACGTCGGACAAGGCGAAGGGCTGGGTCGGCGCGACCCGTCTGCTGCTGCCCGTGGCCCTGCCCATCGGCTACCGGCTGATGACGTTCGTGCAGAACCGCGGCCAGGACGCCTCGGCCCGCCGATTCGGCGTCTCCGGTGACGCGGTGGCCCGTTTCCACGGGTACGGCGCCCCGCTGCGCGCCCGCATCGAGGGCATCCGCGGTTCGCTGGAGCGCCTGGAGAAGTCGAAGGCGTCGGGCACGGCGGGCTTCGTCAAGGACGCCGACAACCGCCTGGATCTGCTCGTCGACGCGGTGGAGACCGCCGAGCACATGACTCCGGACCAGCGCCGCCGCGCGCACACGTCGATTTCGGCGGAGCTCGACGGCATCGATTCGGAGATCATGGCCAAGATGGGCCTCACCGCCTGAATTCCCGCCCCGGGTCGTCCGGGGGAACCGAAGGTGTACCGGAGATGAATCTTCCGTGAAATACCCCCTCGATGGGGTGACTTCGGGGCACGACCGATTGGCGATACAGGCAGTGCCCAAGTGTCATATGTCTCATGACTGATTTCGAGGGCCGCTCACCGGCCGCCGCGCCGACCCCGACCCGCCGAACCGTGCTCAAGGCGGGCGCCGCCGGTGCCGCCCTCGTCGGCGCCTCCGGGCTGGCCGGCCGCTTCAGCGCTTCGGCCCAGGAGGCCGCGCAGGGCGCGGTCGACGCCGGCGGGCACGCCGTGTTCCAGCATGGCGTCGCCTCGGGCGACCCGCTGCCGGATTCCGTCCTCTTGTGGACCCGCGCCACCTCCCATCCGGGAGACGTTCCCGGCGCGGGCGCCGGCACCGTCGTCAAGCTCCTGTGCGAGGTGGCCACGGACGATTCCTTCGGCACCATCGTCCTGTCGGGCGAGGCCATCGCCGACCCCGCCGCAGACAACACCGTCAAGCTCGACGCGACCGGCCTGGCCCCCGACACCTGGTACAGCTACCGCTTCACCGTTGCCGAGGGCGAATTCGCCGGCCAGGTCTCCCCGATCGGCCGTACCCGCACCACCCCGACCGCGGGAGCCGCGCCCGACAAGCTCGGCATCGCCCTGACCTCCTGCGCCAACTGGGAAGCCGGCTACTTCTCCGCCTACCGCGACATGGCGGACAACGCCGACGTCGACGTGATCATGTGCGTCGGCGACTACATCTACGAATACCCGCGCGGCGAATACACCGGAAAGAGCGGCGCCATCCGCGACCATGAGCCGGCGCACGAGATCATCTCGCTGGCCGACTACCGCCGCCGCTACGGCCACTACCGCACCGACGCCGACCTGCAGGCCGCCCACGCCGCCAAGCCGTGGCTGGTGACCTGGGACGACCACGAGGTGACCAACGACAACCACGCCACCGGCGCCGAGAACCACGACCCCGCCACCGAGGGCGACTACGTAACCCGCCGCGACGCCGCCATCCAGGCGTACCTGGAGTGGCTGCCGGTCCGCGCCACCCCGCTCTCGCAGGGCGGCCACCTGTACCGTTCGTTCAGCTACGGCACGCTGGCCGAGATCGTCATGCTGGACCTGCGCACCTACCGCGACCAGGCGCCCGAGTTCGTCAACATCGGCGACACCGACGACCGGGGCCGCACCATGCTCGGCTCGGAGCAGATGAACTACCTGCATTCGCGGTGGAGCACGTCGAGCGCGAACTGGAACCTGGTGGGCAACTCGGTGATGTTCACCCCGGTGCTCATCCCGCCGCTGGACCCGCAGACCTCCGGCGCGATCGCCGAGCTGATGGGGCTGCCGCAGGACGGCATCCCGTACAACTCGGACCAGTGGGACGGGTACGCCGCCGAGCGCCGGCGCCTGATCCGGATGATGGCGGACGAGGGCCTGGACAACGTCGTGTTCCTCACCGGCGACATCCACTCCTCGTGGGCGTGCGACGTGCCAGTGACGCCGGGGCGCTACCCGGGCGATGGCGTGGCCGCCGCGGAAATCGTGTGCGCCTCGGTCAATGCGTCGAACATCGACGACATCGTGAAGCTGCCGCAGCGCAACGCCATCTCGCAGACGGCGGAGCAGGCTCTGATGGCGGCCAACCGGCACCTGAAGTGGATCGAGTTCGACCACCACGGTTACGTCAGCGTGCAGGTCCGCGCCGACGAGATCCTGGCGGAGTACCGCTTCGTCGAGGACAAGACCGTTCCGGCCCAGCCGCTTCACTCCGCCATGCGGTACCGCGTGCGCCGAGGTGAAGGCGTTTCACCTGCGTAAATGCGTTATTCGGCGCATATGCCAAGCCCCGCAAGCGATGTCGCTTGCGGGGCTCCTTCGTTTCCGCCATTCACGGCCCCATGCCGAATGTCCGCGCGTTCGCGTGACGACGGCCGGGAGAAATGGCCGGATCATCGCGGATCATGCCCGCAACCGGCGGTTTTTTGCGCCAGGGATGCATGACGCGCGCCGAGGGTGTTTGCATTATTTTGCCGCGGGAATTGTTTTCACCACGGCATGGCGGGCGAATGAACAAACGAGATCCTAAGAATTGCCGAAGTTTCGAAAGTGAATTGCCGCTAAGCAATTGAAGTGGTATAAAATCGGGCGCCAGAACCAAAGACGTCGACCAGACCACGGTTGCCGGTGATCCCCGGCGCCGTCAACGAAGATTAAGGTGCACACCATGGCGCGCAAGGAAGTTATCCAGTACATCGACGATCTCGATGGGACCCCCCTGAACGAAGACGACGTGAAGGTCGTCCGTTTCGGATATCAGGGCCGCAACTACTACCTCGATCTTTCCGCCGACAATGCGGCGAAGTTCGACGAGGTGCTGCGCCCCTACGTGGAGAAGGCGCATGCCGACGACTCCGCCCCGGCCGCGCGCACCCGTCGCGGCACCAACCCGAATTCCACCAAGCAGCGGGAGCGCAACCGCATCATCCGCCAGTGGGCGAAGGACCGCGGCATGGACGTCGCGGACCGCGGCGCGCTGCCGAAGACCATCATCGACGAATACGAGGCCACTCACTCCTGATCGTCGCGGTGTGACCTCTTCTCGACCCACGTGACCGGCCCGGATCCTTCCAGGCCGGTTTCGCGGGTCCCCTGAACCCGGAAAGGGATGGGGCTCGATGCTGGAACCCCTGGTCTTCGTCATTTCGGGGATCTTGAAGGCCTGGCACCTCGCCGTTGCGGCGGTGCCGGGCGTTTCCGTGTCCGCGGCGTGGACCGCATCGGTGATTTTGCTGTTGATCACCGTTCGAATGGCATTGCTGCCGTTTTCGTACCGGCAATTGTCCATGGGCCGCAAGACGGTGAATCTGCGCCCGCAGTTCGCCGCGATCCGCGCGAAGTATTCCCGCAGCGTCGATCCGAATGCGCCCAAATACCAGCGGTGGGCCATGCAGGAGCTGCGGGAGAAGCACGGGATCAGTTTTTGGGCGGGCCTGGTGCCGCCTCTGGTGCAAATACCGATGTTCATCGGTCTTTTCCGGATGCTCCGGCGAATGGCCAACGCCGGCGCCCACGGTTCCGATCAGGTGGCCGAAGGGGTCGGTTTCCTCAGCGGCGCGGAAGTGCGGGAGTTCGCGTCCGCCACGTTTTCGGGCGTTCCGCTGCCGGCCTATCCGGCGATGCCGGAGGCCCAATTCGCCGAGCTGGGCACGACTTTCGCCGCAGTCATCTCGGTGTGCGCGCCACTGATTTTCGCGGCCGCGACGTTCACGGGCATCAACATGGCGATTTCCATCAATCGCCTCCGCCGCACCCTCGACCATGGGTCACGGTTCATGCGCGGCACCTACAAGTACCTGGTGGGGGCCACCTTTTTCGCGGTCGCCTTCCCGTTGTTCTTCGGCTTCCTCGGCCCCGCCCCGTTGGCGATCATCGTCTACTGGGTCTGCAACAACCTGTGGACGATGAGCCAGAACGCCATCATCACCATCATCCTCGAACGGCGCCATCCCCTGACGCCGGAGTTCCGCGCGCTGCGCGACCGGACACGGGATGCCCGACGGGATGACCGTGCGAAGCGTGCGCGGGATCGTCGTGAAGCACGAGCTTCCCGGTGGCGCGCCGTGGCCGGCACCATCCGCAACCCCTCGCGCCGCGCCGACCTGTGGGACGCGCACCGGACTATGCTCGCCGAGCGGGAAGCCGCCGCGAAGGCCGTGCGCGACGCGCAGCTGCAGAAACGGGCGAAGGTCCTCCAGGTCCGGCAGCTGGCCCGGCTCCTGCGAGCCGATTCGCAAGGAGACCTGCCCAGTTTGGGCGGCACGACGCACGTCAACGAAGCGTGGCGACGGTCCCCCGCCGACGACGCCGCGGGGATCGGCGACAAAGGCCAGTTCGTCGGCAAGTTCGGCCAGATCGGCGTGCACATGGCCCATGCACGACAGGAACGGCAGCGCGAGAACGCCACGGCGAGGCGGCTGAAGAAGCTCCGGCGCCCCAGGTACTGACGCGCCCGAAGCAGCCGGGGCCCCTTCGCCTCAGTGCCGCGCGTACACCAGGTCGCGCGCGAGGTCGCGGGCGGTCTGCAGCGGCGTGAGGTCCTTGGACATCTTCGCCCCCGCCAGGCCGCCGTCGAGGTAGAGCATCAGCATGTTGGCGTGCAGCGACGCCTGGTTGCACTCTTTCTCGGCGAGCAGCTCGCGCAGGCGGTCCCACACCCAGGCGCGGTGGCTGACCACCGCCGCGCGGATCTCCTCCTCCGACTCCGTGGCCGGGTTCGGGTACTCGGAGGCGGCGTTCTGGAAGTGCGAGCCGCGGAAATCCATGCCCGGCTGCTCGGCGATGCACTGGTCGAAGAACGCCAGGATCTTCTCCTCCGGCGTATCCAGGGCCTCGGCGCGGGCCTGCCACGCGGCGCGCCACTTCTCGTCGAGGTCCTCGAGGTACGCGATGACCAGCTTGTCCTTCGATCCGAACAGCGAGTACAGGCTGGCCTTGGCCACGTCGGCCTCGCGGAGCACGCGGTCGATGCCGATGACGCGGATGCCTTCGTTGGTGAACAGCTCCGTCGCCGAGGTCAGCAGCCGGTCGCGGGGACTCGGCCGGTTGCGGCGCCGCGACGCGGCCTTGCCGCCCCGCGCCGTCTTGCCGGTCGTCGCATCCGCCACGTCGTGCTCCCGTCCCTTCGTCGTACCTGCCCGGCGAGATTCCGCGCCGGCACCGCACCGACTGGTCAGACTGGTCAGTGCATATCGCGCTTTCCCCCGAGTTTACAGTCACGGCGGCGGCGGGGAGGGGTGACCCGCCCGTTTTCCGGTCGCCGGCCCATTTCGGACTTCGGGGCGAACGGCTTTCGCGTGGGCATCGCAAAGCAAAAAGAAACCGGGCCGCCCCTCCCGAAGGAGGAACGACCCGGAGTCGGTGAGTTACCGCTTAGCGGCGCTTGGTCACCAGGCCGACGATCCACAGAAGGATGACGGCGCCCAGGAGGCAGGTGAGGAAGCTGAAGATCATTCCGCCACCCTCGACGTCGAAGCCGAGCATGCCGAGCAGCCAGCCACCGAGGAAGCCGCCGATGATGCCGACGATGATGTTGAGCAGAATGCCCATCGAAGCGTCGGTGCCCATGATCTTCGAACCGATCCAGCCGGCCAGACCACCGATGATGATCCAACCGATCCAGCCGAGGTTCGGGGAGGAGGCGGCGAGAAGCAGGGTATCAGTCATGATAGAGATCCTTTCGCTGGGGAAGAAAGCGTCGTTCACCATTGTAGGTGAACTTGGTTGCTCGACGGCAACACGACGCTAACGTTTGGGGAACGTTTTATGAACTTCGTTTACTCAAAATCTCAGGTCACGCTTGGTTTCCGGCGCCCCGGAATTTTTCGGAAAAATTTTCGCCGACGCCCGATCAAAAGGCTTCACGTTCGACGATCGGTGCCGGAAACGCGCCCCAGAGCACGACGGGGCGAGGCCGGGATCAGGCGCGAAACCCGACGATCCCGACCCCACCCCGGGGTCTGCTTCTATCCAGGTCCTACTTCGGCAGCTCGTCCGGGCGGACGACCATCATCGGGCACGGCGCGGCCTGCAGCAGCGCACGCGACGTCGAGCCGAGCAGCATGCCCTTGAAGCCGCCGCGGCCATGCGAGCCGACGACCAGCAGCTGCGCGCCCTCGGACGCGTCGGCCAGCGCGCGCACGGGGCGGTCGCGGGTGACGACCTTGGTCACCTTCACGTCCGGGAAACGCTCCTGCCAGCCGGCCAGGCGGTGTCCGAGCAGCGCATTCTGCTCCTCCTCCACGACCTGCCACTGCTGCTGCGCGGCCGACAGCCCGGCCAGCGACGCCTGGACCTGCATGTCCATCCAGGTGTGCACGGCGATCAGCTCGGCACCGCGGGCATCGGCCTCCTTGAAGGCGTTCTCGATGGCCTTCTGCGACACTCCGGAGCCGTCGACGCCGACGACGACCGGGCCGTACTTCGTCTCCTCGGTGACGTGGTTGTCCTCGCGGACCACGACGACCGGGCACGACGCGTGCGACACGACCGCGGCGGACACGGAACCCATCACCATGCCGGAGAGCCCGCCGAGCCCGCGCGAGCCCATGACGATCATGGTGCACTGCTCGGACAGGTCGAGCAGCATGTCGATGGGGCTGCCCTCTTCGATCTGGTGGGAGACGTCGACGTCGGGCACGAAGTCGACGGCGACCTTCTTGGCCTCCTCGATCTTCTCCAGGGTCTCGGCCTCGAGGTCCTCGTACAGTTCCTGCGGGGGGACCATGCCCTCCGCGTAGAGGAACTGCGGCATGGAGTAGCTGCTGACCAGCCGCAGCGGGATGCCGCGCTTGACGGCGGTGTTAGCCGCCCACTTGGCTGCGGTCTTGGACGCATCGGATCCATCTACTGCGCAGACGATGATGTCTTGCTTGGGCATGACGCCCCCTCCTCCTCGGGCGGCTCCCGGATTGCGGGGCGCCGCCGGTTGTGAACATCCACCTACCACGGTACCCCCGTAACGCGAATGAGTCCCGTGCGATTTTTCCGCTTCGCGGGGCGGTTGCTTTACGACGGGCCGACCGCCCCTACATCACCCCGCTCGCGTTCCATGCGTCGCCGAGCGCGCGAATGGATTCGATGCGCACCCGCGGATCATGGGAGTACGTGACGGTGATGATTTCATCGGCCCCGGTTTCGGCGGCGAAGCTCTCCAAACCGGCGACGACGTCGTCGGCGGTGCCGTGGAACGAGCAGCGCAGGGTGGCCTGCACCCGCTGCCACTCGATCATGCTGGCACCGGCTTCGGGGTGGTCGACGGGTTCGGGCAGGGGCCGGCGGGTGCCTCCGCGGCCGATGTTCAGGAACATCTGCTGAACCACGGAGAACTCCCGGCGCGCGGCGTCAGCGGTGTCGGCGACGAGGACGTTGGCGGCGACCATGACGTGGGGCTCGGAGATCGTGGCGGTCGGGGCGTCGGGGCGGAACGAGTCCCGGTAGACCTCGAGGGCCTCGGCCAGCTGGAACGGGGCGAAGTGGGAGGCCGCGGCGAAGGGCATGCCCAGCATCGCGGCGACGGAGGCGCCGGCCGTCGACGAGCCGAGGACGTACATGGGCACGTTGGTGGCCTGCCCGGGGTAGGCGACGATCCGCGCTTCCGGGCGCACGGGCCCGAGGTAGCGGATCAGGTCACGGATGTCGGCGGCGAAGTCGACGACGTCGGATGCCCCGCGCCGCAGCTCTCGGGCGGTCGACGGGTCGGTGCCCGGCGCGCGGCCGAGCCCGAGGTCGATGCGGTCCGGATAGATCGTCGCCAGGGTGCCCACGTCCTCGGCGACCCGCAGCGGCGCGTGGTTGGGCAGCATGATGCCGCCGGAGCCGATGCGGATGGTCGACGTCGCCCCGGCGAGGTGGCCCATCAGCACGGTCGTCGCCGAGGATGCGATGTTGAGGGTGTTGTGGTGCTCGGCGACCCAGAACCGCCGGTACCCGGAGGCTTCGGCGGCGCGGGCGGCGTCGACGCTGGCGGCGATCGCCTCCCTCGCGTTCGACCCCGAGGACACGGGGACCAAGTCGAGGACGGACAGGGGCACGCGGGCGTTGCTCATGCCTTCGTTGTATACGATCCAGTCCGTGTCCCGCCGTCGCCGCCCCGTCCCGCTGCCCATCCGCGACGGCCTGAACCCCTCCCGCGTCCGGGTCCCGGCCGCGCCCGGAAACGCCTCGGTGACCGCGCTGGAGCTGCTCGTCGCCGCCGTCGAGGGCCAGACCCACCGCCACCCCGACGATGGCGCCGCGGCGATCGACGCCCGTTTCGCCGCCGGCCTGGTCGTCGACGCCGCCGGCCGCCCGCTGGCCCCGGATGCGCGGCTGAAGCCCGGCGCGGACGTCTGGTTCTACCGCCGCCCCGCCCCGGAACCGGCCATCGCCGGCGCGATGCCGATCCTCCACCGCGACGAGAACATCGTGGTCGTGGACAAGCCGCCGTTCCTGGCCACCACGCCCCGCGGCCGCCACATCACCGAAACCGCCGTGGTCCGCCTGCGCCGCGAGCTCCGCGACGGCGACCTGATCCCCGCCCACCGCCTCGACCGCCTGACCGCCGGCGTCCTCGTTTTCGTGGCGCGGCCCGAAGCGCGCGGGGCGTACCAGAATCTGTTCGCCGAACCGGGGGCCGTCGTCAAGCGCTACGAGGCACTGACCCGCCCTCCGCAACCCTCCGACCTGCCCGGGCCCCCGTTCACCCTGGCCACGCGCCAGGAGAAGATCCGCGGGATCCTGCAGGCCCGCACCATCCCCGGCGAGCCGAACGCGAGAACGATCGTCGAGGGAATCGACCGCATCGTGCCCGACGACGCCCACCTCCCCGCCGAAGCCGCCCTGTGGAAGCTCACGCCGCTGACGGGGCGCACCCACCAACTGCGGCTGCACCTGCACGAACTGGGCTTCCCCATCCTCGGCGACCCCCTCTATCCCGACGTGCTGCCCGCCGACGCCGAGGACCCCGCGCACCCCATGCACCTGCTGTGCCGCGAGCTTGCGTTCGACGATCCCGTCACGGGGGCGCGGCGCGTGTTCCGCAGCCGCCGATCCGTGCTCGAACCCGCCGCCGACGGCACGACGGACACGCCGCCCCCACACCAGACATAATGGGGTGAACGCAGCCGCGGTCCACCACCGACCGCCGGCACGGACGAACGCACGGAAGGCCCACGATGCCCGAACCCGACGACCGCGGAGCCGCGAACACCCCGCGAAGCCCCGAACCAGCAGCCCGGGCGACCGGCCTGACCAAGCGATACGGCGAAGGCGACACCGCCGTGACCGCCCTCGACGCGGTCGACGTGGAATTCGGCCGCGGCGAGTTCACCGCCATCATGGGGCCCTCCGGCTCCGGCAAGTCGACGCTGATGCACTGCATGGCCGGCCTCGACTCCGCGACGTCCGGCAACGCCCGCATCGGCGACACCGACCTGTCCGGGCTGTCCGACAAGGAAATCACGGCGCTGCGCCGCGACCGGTTGGGCTTCGTGTTCCAGTCCTTCAACCTCGTGCCCACGCTGACCGCCGAGGAGAACATCACCCTGCCCGTCGACATCGCCGGGCGGAAGGTCGACCGCGAGTGGTTCGACTCCATCACCTCGCGCCTGGGCATCACCGGGCGCCTGACGCACCGGCCGTCCGAACTGTCCGGCGGGCAGCAGCAGCGCGTCGCCTGCGCACGCGCCCTCGTCGGCAGGCCCGAGATCATCTTCGGCGACGAACCGACCGGCAACCTCGACTCCAACGCGTCGCGCGAGGTGCTGCAGATCCTGCGCACCGCCGTCGACGATCTGGGGCAGACGGTGGTCATCGTGACGCATGACGCGAAGGCCGCCAGCTACGCCGACCGCGTCATCTTCCTCGCCGACGGCCGCGTCGTCGACGAGATCCGCGACCCCGACGCCGATTCCATCCTCAACCGCATGGCACGCATGGAAAACCTGTGAAAACTTCTTCTTCGACCATGCGGCGGGTGTCCCTGCGCAGCCTCGCCGCCCACAAGATCCGCTTCGCACTGACCATCCTGTCGGTGGTGCTGGGCACCGCCTTCATCTCCGGCGCCTTCGTGTTCACCGCTTCGCTGAACAAGGCGTTCGACGGCGTGCTGGCCACCGCCTACGACGGCATGGACGTCGTCGTCGAATCGGCGTCGGGCACCCCGGGGATGAACCGGGACGTCGTCGCGCAGCTCGGCGACGTCGAGGGCGCCCGGGCCGCCAACGTCAGCGCCCGGGCCTCGAGCGTCATCATGACCGGCTCCGACGGCAAGCCCATCCAAACCGGCGGTGCGCCCGCCCAGGGCCTGCCGTTCTACGAGGAGCCGGAGGCCGTCGGCCCGCCCGCCACCTTCACCGAGGGCAATCCCCCGCGCGGGCCCGATGAAGTCGCCGTCAATTCCACCGCCGCCGAGCGCGGCAACGTCGGCGTCGGCGATCGGGTCACCGTGGTCACCGGCTCCGACCGAGCCGACGTGACCATCTCCGGCGTCTACGAGATCGACGGCGACGTCGCCGGCTGGATGGGCGTCCTGTTCACGGCCGACCGGTGGATGGAGCTCTACACCGACGGCGAGCACGTCGGCCGCGTCACCCTTGCCGCCGAGGACGGCGTCGGGCCGGAGGCGCTGCGCGACCGCGTCGCCGCCGAGTTCCCCGACCTCGAGGTCGACACCGGCGCCGAGCTCGCCGAACGCGACTCCGAACAAATCTCGCAGGCGCTCGGCTTCGTCAACTACTTCCTGGTCGCCTTCGGGTTGATCGGGCTGCTGGTGGGCACGTTCATCATCTCCAACACCTTCTCCATGCTCGTCGCCCAGCGGACCAAGGAGTTCGCGCTGCTGCGCGCGCTCGGCGCGTCCCGCGGCCAGCTGACCGGTTCGGTGGTCATGGAGGCCGTCATCGTCGGGCTGGTGGGTTCGCTGCTCGGCGTCGCCGCCGGCTTCGGCCTGTCCCAGGTGCTGTACCTGGCCATGGGCGCGTTCGGCTTCGACATGCCGGGCAGCGGCCTGACGGCCACCCCGTCCGCGGTCATCGTGCCCCTGGTCGCCGGCCTGCTGATCACCGTGCTCGCCGCCTGGGCCCCCGCCGCCCGCGCGGGCGCCATTCCCCCGGTCGAGGCGATGCGCTCCGGCGACCAGGCCTCGAATCCCAAGCTCAAGGGCCGCACCATCGTCGGCGCGATTCTGGCGCTGGCGGCCGTGGCGCTCATCGGTTGGGCGCTGCAGTGGACCGACGGCGGCACCGGCGCCCGCGCGCGCCTGGTCGGATACGGTGCGGTCGCGGCGGTCGCGGCCATCTGGATGGCTGGCCCCGCACTGTCGATCCCCCTGGTCGGTGGTCTGGGCGCCATCATCGGTGCGCCGTTCAAGTCCGTCGGAAAGCTCGCGTCCACCAACTCCCGCCGCAACCCGCGCCGCACCGCAGCCACCGCCTTCGCGCTGACGCTCGGCCTGGCGCTGGTGGCCAGCGTGGGCATGCTCGGCTCGACGATGAAGGGCGTCATCGACGACTTCATGGACGAGAGCTTCTCCGCCGACTACGTGCTCAGCCCGCCGCTGATGGCCCACGTGGCCATGCCCGACGGCGTGCGCGGGGCCGTCGCCGACGTCGACGGCGTCACCGACACCGCCACCGTGTACCTCGGGGCGGTGACCGTGGTCGACGCGGAAGACCCGGCAGCCGCGGCGGAAGCGGAAGCCGCCATGGGCGGCGGCGCGACCGGCCCGGGCGGTTCCGGCGGACCCGGAGGCCCGGGCGGCGGATCCTTCCTCGACGGCGACTACGGCCGGTGGTACTCCGCCGATGCCGTGGCCGGTTCGCTCGACCTGGCCTCGCCCGACGCCGGCGCAGTCGTCTCCGAGACGATGGCCGAGGAACGCGGCTGGACCCTCGGGCACCCGCTGCTGCTGGTCACGCCGATGGGGCCCCTGCCCGTGGAGGTCACCGGCATCCACGAGGCCAGCGACAACGACGCCGGAATCACGCTGTCGCCGTCGATCCTCGACCGCGCGGGCGCCTCGCGGGCGATGCTGACGCCCATGCAGGTGTTCATCGGCGTCGAGGGCGGCGCCGCCGACGCGCGTGCCGCGGCCATCGCCGACGGCGCCGCCCCCGAGGACCGCAACGACTACATCGACGCCGAATCCGTCGAGGCGATCCGCGCCCCGCTGGAGGAGGCCGTCGCCCCGTATTTGGTGGTGCAGGTGCAGGACCGCGAAGAGTTCGGCAGCGTCGCCACCTCGTCCGTCGACGCGTTGCTGGGCATCGTCTACGCGCTGTTGGGGCTCTCGGTGGTGATTTCGATCCTGGGCATCATCAACACGCTCGCGCTGTCGATCATCGAGCGCCGGCAGGAGATCGGCATGCTGCGCGCCGTCGGCATGCAGCGCGGCGACATCCGCCGCATGGTCCGGCTCGAGTCCGTCCAGATCTCGGTGTTCGGTGCGGTGGTCGGCGCGCTTCTGGGGCTCGGCCTGGGTTGGGCCCTGCTGACCGTGCTTGCCGACGAGGGCATCGGCACCATCGTCGTGCCCTGGACGTTGATCGCGACCATGCTGATCGGATCCGGGATCGTCGGCGTACTGGCGGCACTGTGGCCGGCACGGCGGGCGGCGCAGACTCCGCCGTTGGCGGCGATCGCCGAAGACTAGTCGACGCCGGGGACTACGAGAGGAGGCGGCTCCGGGTTCCCCCGCCCCTCTCCCTGCTCGACTTCCGTGCTCCAGTTACACGCGCTACGGCCAGATGCTTGTGTTCGTACATGAGCACCTGGCCGTAACGCGTGTTTCTGTTTCGCTTGCTCGAGGGGGTGGCCGTCAGACCGCGGCGGCGGCCTTCGCATCGTCGATTTCGACGCGGCGGATGCGCTTGCCCAGGATCCTGAAGAACATGATGAACGCGATGGTCAGAAGGATGTGGCCGAGGCCCGCCATGCCGGACCACATGGGACCCCAAGCGTCACCATTGCCCATGGTGTGAACGATGCCGTTGGCCGCCATGAATCCGATCGTCCAGACCAACGCGATGTTGTGGACGATGAACCAGGCGTTGAAGGACTTGTGGGCCGACAGGCGGAACAGCTTCTCCAGCGCCAGGACCACGAGGAAAAAGAACGTGCCCAGCACCAGCAGATGAGTGTGCAGCGTGTTCAGCTGCGAGCGTTCGACGGCATCGAAGAAGCGGGTCCACTCCCGGTAGAAGACGCCGGCGACGAGGCCGAGTCCGAGGTACGTGGCGGCGGCATAGTAGATCTTTCGCATGAGCTCGACCCTAGGCCGTGGAGGCCGAAACGCGAACTCACCTGCCATTTTCCACCCCGATGCCGGGTCAATCGAAGGTTGGGCGCCCGGAAACGACGAAAAGACCGTTGCCCCGACACGATCCCCCACTGGGGACCACAT
>DHCFJ07801__coassemble_1894_pt1 | contig 19075 bp, 19 predicted proteins | sample DHCFJ07801__metabat2_high_PE_026 | metagenome-assembled genome bin DHCFJ07801 | reverse complement strand
CGCGACAGCAGCGCCGAATCGCGCCACGTCGAGCGGTCCTCGGCGCGGATGATGCGGATGTCGGGGGCGGGCGCAACCTCGCTGGATGGTGACATGTCAACTATCCTAGCGGTTCGCGCGCGGAAGTCCAGGGGCGAGTGGCTCTACTTCTTTCGGCCGAGCATGAAGTATGCGCCGGGCCCGAAGCCGTTGACCAGGCTCAGCACGGCCCACAGCCACTTCGGGCCGCGCACCTTGTCGGCCGGCCGCTTGGCCAGATCGGCCCACACGCCGGCCTTCGCGGCCAGCTCCGCGACGACCGACGCGATGACCGTGGCCTTGCCTGCGGGGCTGAACGACTTCCACTCCGCGAGCTTGGCGGACAGGGAATCCTTGACGTCGATCTTCTTCGCGCTCATGCCCCCGACCTTACGTCGCAACCGACGGTCCACTCGGGTTTTCGGGGAGCCCGGTCGCGTTCGGTCGAGTTCGGCCGAGCCTGTCCGGGCCCGGCCCGACTTTCCCGGCACAATGGGCCCATGCAATCCGATGCCGCCACCGTCGACCAGTACCTCGCCGAGCTCGACGACGATCGCCGCGAGGTAATGACCGCCCTCGTCGACACCATCGATGCCCACCTGCCCGCGGGCTTCGACAAGGCCATGTACTCCGGCATGCCGAACTGGGTCGTCCCGCTGGCCACGTACCCGGACGGCTACCACTGCACCCCGGATACGCCGCTGCCGTTCCTGGCGATTGCGAGCCAGAAGCGCCACATCTCGATCTACCACATGTCCGTCTACGCCGATCCCGAGCTGCTCGACTGGTTCGTCGCCGAGTACGAGGCCCTGGGCACCGGCCGCAAACTCGACATGGGCAAGTCGTGCATCCGCTTCCGCAAGCCCGAGCACGTGCCCGTCGAGCTCATCGGCCGCCTGGCCGAAAAGGTCACGCCCGAGCAATGGATCGCGTTCTACGAAAAGTCCCGCGCGCAAGGCCGCCCGGGCACCGGCGTCCGGGAACCGCGGAAGAAGTAGGGCCTGCGGGTCGGCCGGGGCGTGCGGCTGGTTCGCTTTACGACGGGCCGGCCGTCCCCGTGGCCGTCACCGAATCGACGATGTCGGCGAACTCCTCGGCATAGGCCAGATGCTTGCGCAGTTTGCGCAGGCGTTCGGCCGTTTCCACGCGGATCGACTCGACGACGTCGGTTGCCTCGGCGTCGCGGGGATCGTCGTGAAGCCGATCGACGGCGCGGGCGAACTCGCGCATCCGATCCAGCGGGAATCCGAGGGGCTTCATGCGGCGGATGGTCAGCAGCCGTTCGACGTCGGCCTCCGTGTACAGGCGGAAACCGCCGGGGGAGTGGGCCGACGGGCTGGCCAGGCCGAGCTCGTCGTAGTGGCGGAGGCTGCGGATCGACAATGAGGTGCGCTCGGCGACCTCGCCGATCTTCATCAGGGGCGTGGCGTCCGTCATGGCGCTTTCGCGGCCGCTGTCGAGGTTGCTGTCAACGCCGTTGTCAACGTCACTGCCGGTGCCGATTTCGGTACCGCCATCCGTGCCGGTCATGTGCTCCTCCTTCCGCCGCGTTTGAATCGTGATCCAGGCTTTCGCCCCGATGCTACCCAGGGCGCCGCTCCCGATTGGTCGCGGGCGAACCCTACCGCTACGGTAGGTTCGATTCTCACGTAGGGGGAGGGTTTGCTGCGGCGGATCGTCCCCATTGTCTCGATCCGGAAGGCCGTCAATGACGAACAGCGCCGATGGAGTCGCCCAGGGCGGCGTCGTCAAGCAGAACAACCCGCAGCCGAACACCGAGCCGGACGCGCCCATCGGCGTCGTCGACTCGTTCCGCTTCGCGTTCCGGTCGCCGACGCGGTTGCGCAAGGAGGTCTTCGGCGGGCTCGTCGTCGCTCTGGCGCTGATCCCCGAGGCGATCTCGTTTTCCATCGTCGCCGGGGTCGACCCGCGGCTGGGCCTGTTCGCGTCCTTCGCCGTTGCGGTGACCATCGCGTTCACCGGTGGCCGCCCGGCGATGATTTCCGGCGCGGCCGGGTCGATCGCGCTGGTCATCGTGCCGCTCGTGCGCGACCACGGCGTCGATTACCTCATCGCCACGGTGCTGCTCGCCGGCGCGCTGCAGATCATCATGGCGCTGATGGGCGTCGCCAAGCTCATGCGGTTCATCCCGCGACAGGTCATGGTCGGGTTCGTCAACGCGCTGGCCATCCTCATCTTCACCGCGCAGCTGCCGCACCTCATCGGCGTGCCGTGGCTGGTCTACCCGCTGGTCGCGGCGGGCATCCTCATCATGGTGTTCTTCCCGCGCGTCACCACCGTCGTGCCGGCGCCGCTGATCGCGATCCTGGTCATCTCCATCGTGGTCGTCGCCGCCGGCTGGAAGGTCCCCAACGTCGGCGACCAGGGCGAACTGCCCGAATCGTGGCCGGAGCTGCTCATCCCGAACGTGCCGTGGACGCTGGAGACCCTGCAGATCATCGCGCCCTACGCCTTCGCCGTCGCGCTCGTCGGCCTCATGGAATCGCTGCTGACCGCCAAGCTCGTCGACGACATCACCGAGGTCCACTCCGACAAGACCCGCGAGTCGTGGGGCCAGGGCGCGGCCAACGTCGTCGGCGGCCTGTTCGGCGGCATGGGCGGCTGCGCCATGATCGGCCAGACCATGATCGGCGTCCGCGAGGCCGGCGCCCGCACCCGCCTGTCCACGCTGCTCGCCGGCGTTTTCCTGCTCATCCTCGTGGTCTCGTTGGGCGACATCGTCGGCCTGATCCCCATGGCCGCGCTGGTCGCCGTGATGGTCATGGTCTCCGTCGGCACCATGGACTGGCACTCGGTCAATCCGCGCACGCTGCGGGTCATGCCGCTGAGCGAGACCATCGTCATGGTGGTCACCGTCGCGGCGACCGTCATCACGCACAACCTTGCCATCGGCGTCATCCTCGGCGTGGTCGCGGCAATGATCATGTTCGCCCGCCGCGTCGCGCACATGGTCGGCATCGAGAAGGTCGCCGAGTCCGACGTCGACGGCGACGGCACGGTCGACGTCCGCCGCTACCGCATCCGCGGCCAGCTGTTCTTCGCCTCCAGCAACGACCTGGTCTACCAGTTCGACTACTCCGGCGACCCCGACCACGTCATCCTCGACCTCACCGAGGCCGACGTGTGGGACTCGTCGACCGTGGCGACCCTCGACGCCATCCGCACCAAGTACGAGGCCAAGGGCAAGGAACTCAGCGTCATCGGCCTCGACGGCCAGAGCCTCGACCGCCTCGAGCGGCTGTCCGGGAAGCTGGGGGGCTAGGGGCTTTCGGGTCGGTCGCTCTCCGGGCCTTCGTCGCGGCCCCCGCCTTCGCCCTCCGCCCGCTCCAGCCTCTCCAACGCTTTTTCGTAGCGCGCCCGCAGCTTCTCCACGCGGGCGCGTTCGTCGTCCGTGCCGGTCGGCAGGTTGTGCAGGCTGCCGTGGTTGTCGCGCACGTCCGCGAGCTTGATCGCCCGCGATTGCCCGTCGGCCGCCGCGCGCTCGACGAAGTCCGGGTAACTTTCACCGCTGCGGCGGGTGACGGTTTCGACATGCTTGACGACGTCTCGAGCAACCCCGTCGCGTACCACGGCCCAGAACTCGGGATGGTCCTCGGCGACGTCGTGAAGCAACGCCGCCGCAACCAGCTGCGGCGCGCCACCTGCCGCCTCGACGATCTCCGCGACGCGTTCGACGTGGCGCAGATACGGCTCGTCCGCGCCGCCGGGGCCGGGGCGGGCGTCGTCGCGGTGGGCCTCGGCCGCCAGCGCGTGGGCCCGGCGGATCGTGGCATCGGGATGGGCGGCGAAGTCGGTCATGGGGCCACGATAAGCGACGGCCCGGTTCTTTCGGCACGACCAGGGCGTTTCATTGGCTGGGAACGGGATCCCATATAGTGAACACATGACGATGATCAATCAGAACCCCCCACATGATCCGTCGGGCGCCACCGGGACCGCCCACGTGGACAACGCGGCCGAGGAACGCTCCGCCGCCATCGCGGTCGTCGCGTTCCCGGCGTTCATCCTGATCGGCGCGATCATCGCGTTCTTCGTCCCGGAGCCCTTCGTCCCCATCGGCGACTACATCACCTACGCCCTGATGGTGATCATGTTCTGCATGGGCCTGACGCTGACGATCCCGGATCTCAAGCTCGTCGCCCGCCGCCCGTGGCCCATCGCCATCGGCGTGATCGCGCAGTTCGTCATCATGCCGTTGGCCGCCGTGGCCGTGTCGAAGATGCTGGGACTCAACCCGATGCTGGCCATCGGCCTGCTCATGCTCGGCTCGGTGCCCGGCGGCACGGCCTCCAACGTCGTGGCGTACCTGGCCAAGGGCGACGTGGCGCTGTCGGTGGCCATGACGTCGGTGTCGACGTTGCTGTCGCCCATCGTCACGCCGATCATCATGCTGCTGCTGGCCGGCCAGGAAACGCCGGTCGACGGCGGTGGCATCGCCTGGACGCTGGCGCAGACCGTGCTGATCCCCGTCGTCGGCGGTCTGATCATCCGCGTGGCCTTCGACAAGGTCGTGGACAAGCTGCTGCCGATCCTGCCGTGGCTGTCGATCCTCGGCATCGGCGCCGTGGTGTTCCCCGCCGTGGCGAAGTCCGCCGAGACGCTCAAGACCGTTGGCCTGCTGGTCATCGGCGCCGTGATCCTGCACAACCTGTTCGGCTACATCTTCGGCTACCTCGCCGCGCGCGTGTTCAAGCTGCCGCCGGAGGCGTGCCGCACCACCGCCATCGAGGTCGCCACCCAGTCCGCCGGCCTGGCCTCGGGCATGTCCGGCAAGTTCTTCTCGGCCGAAGCCGCCATCCCGGGCGCCGTCGCCGCCGTGTGGCACAACATCGCCGGCGCGATCTTCGCCGCCGTCGCCCGCAAGTCCGCCGAGCGCACGGCGCGCGCCGAGGCGCAGTCCGAGGTGGGCACCGAGGCGGGTAACCCTGCCCGGTAGGACGCGTAAGGCAGCGACATCCGGCCGACGGGAATGCCCCGCAGCCGGGCGCCGTTGCACCTGTCATGCGCATTGACATCTGGTCCGACGTCGTCTGCCCGTTCTGCTGGATAGGCAAGCGGCACCTGGAAGAAGCCCTGAAGGAGTTCCGTGCCGAGCACGCGGACGCCGAAGTGGAGATCCTGTGGCGGGCGTTCCAGCTCGACCCGAACGCCGACGCGTCGTCGACCGAGACGATCCCCGAAATGATCGCGCGGAAGTACTCCATGCCGCTCGAGGCCGCCGTCGAGTCCCAGGATCAGATGGCCGCGAACTTCGCTTCCGTCGGCCTGGAGTTCAACTGGCGCGACGCCAAGTCCGGCAACACCTTCGACGCCCACCGCCTGGCCGCCATGGCCAGCGACCGAGGGCTCGACGATGAAGCCGACGAAGCCCTGAAAAAGGCGTACTTCACCGACGGCCGCCTGGTCTCCGATCACGGGGTGCTGCGGGAGATCGGCGAGTCCATCGGCCTGCCCGGCGACGAAGTCGCCGAGATGCTCGCCTCCGACGCCTATGCCATCGACGTGCGCCACGACATGACCATGGCCCAGGGCCTGGGCATCTCCGGCGTTCCGTTCTTTGTCTTCGACGGCAAGTTCGCCGTCAACGGCGCCCAGCCGGTCGACGTGTTCCGGCAGGCGTTGGCCACCGCGTGGGACGAATCGCAGAAGGCCGGTGCCGCCGCTGACTCCGACTCTGCCGCCGGCGCAGACGCCGCGGACGGCCCGGACTGCTCGGACGGTTCCTGCTCGGTCTAGCCCAAAGAGCCAGTTCGCACCCAACTGTCGGGAAAGCGCTCCAACTTTGCACTTATGGCTCACATCTGCAAAGTTGGAGCGCTTTCGTTGCACTTAAGAGTCATAACTGCAACGAAGAAGGCGTTCGGCGACTCTCCGTCGTTCGGGTAGATCGTCGGAAAGCGGGAAAACATGACGTGGCCGCGCGTGACCCATGAATCGCTTCCTTGGTCGACGAGCCCCGATGTGCCCATGCCCGCGAGGGCGCGGTCGCGCATCCCGTCGTCGTACGAATCGGACATCATCCCGACCGTGGCGGACGCCGCCCTCGAGCTCACGTCCGAGCAGGCGGCGAGCCTGTCGGAGGCGTCGGCCGCCGTCGCGCGATTTGGCGCCGGCCCCGCGGCGGCGCTGCTGCCGTTCGCGCCGCTTCTTCTGCGGAGCGAATCGTCCGCGTCATCGAGGATCGAACGTCTCACGGCATCGGTGCGCGCTGGTGGAGGCGGAGTTCTTCGCCGATCCATCCTTTGGCGGGGGCGTCGCCGGGGTGGGCCGGCCGTCGTGCCGGCGGGCCGGGGATCAAGGGAAACGCTCCGTTGATCGTCGCGAACGCGAAGTTGATGGCCGCCGCCGCGATCGCCCATGCCCAGTTCGAGGCGATCCACCCCTTCGCCGACGGAAACGGCAGGACGGGAAGGGCACTCGTCCATGTCGTCCTCGCCGACGCCGGTCTGTGTTCCCACGCGGTCTTGCCGCTGTCCGCGAGACTCCTGCACGATACGGCCGGGTACTTCGGCACACTGGACGAATACCGGGATGGGCGGCCTGGGCCCATCATCGAATTGTTCGCGCGTTCGGCGGTCGAGGCCGCGGAACTCGGCACATGGGCGGCGGCGGAGCTGGAGTCGATCCGCGGCGACTGGCATCGGCTGGTGACGGGATGGGCCGGCACTCCGGACGCGACGCTTGTCGACGTCTTGCTCGCGCAGCCGATCGTGGACGTCGAATTTGCGGCCGAGGCCGCCGATTGCTCATCGGTGACCGCTCGGCGCTCGCTGGAACGTCTCGAAGTTGCCGGGATCATGATCGGCTACCAGGCGACCAAGCGCCGTCGAGCGTGGCGGGCCCCAGACGTTCTCGAGCTCATGGATCGCGTCGACTCCGGCCTCGGGCGCCGTGACAAAGTGTGACACGTCAACTAATCTGTTGGTCATCATCACTCGTCACGCGGGCCGACCCGATTCAGGTCGCCGCCGCACCGCCCCCGCACCCGCCCGACAGGAGCCCCATGACCCGCCGCGACGTGCAGTTCGGCCTCAACACTTTCGGCGACGTCACCGTCGACGCCGCCGGCGCCCCGGTCCATCAGGCGCAGGTGATCCGCGACGTCATCGAGGAGGGCCGTCTCGCCGATCGCGTGGGCATCGACTACTTCGCGGTGGGGGAGCATCACCGCGCCGACTTCGCGGTTTCGGCCCCCGACGTCGTCTTGGCCGGCCTGGCCACGGTCACCGACACGATCCGTTTGGGCACGGCCGTCACGGTCCTGTCGTCGGATGACCCGATCCGGGTCTTCGAGCGCTTTTCGACGATCGACGCCATGTCCGAGGGGCGCGCGGACATCATTCTCGGCCGGGGTTCCTTCATCGAGTCGTTCCCGCTGTTCGGGTTCGACCTGGCCCAGTACGAGGAGTTGTTCTCGGAAAAACTCGACTTGTTCGCGGCGTTGCTGCCGGAGGAGCCCGTCACCTGGTCCGGCGAGCTGCGCCCGCCACTGGAAAATCAGGAGGTCTACCCGCGCACCGAAAACGGCATGACCGCGTGGGTCGCCGTCGGCGGCTCGCCGGAGTCGGTCATCCGCGCGGCCCGGTACAAGATGCCGCTGATGCTCGCGGTCATCGGCGGCAATGCACGCCGGTTCCGGCCCTTCGCGGACCTCTACCGGCAGGCCAACGAGCAGCTCGGCAACGGCGATCTGCCCATCGGGGTCCATTCCCCGGGGTTCGTCGCCGACACCGATGAGGAGGCTCGCGAGCTGCTCATGCCGCATTGGCTGGACAATCGCAACGTCATCGGCAAGGAACGCGGGTGGGGCCCGGCGGGCCCGGACGAGTTCGATTCCGAGGTCCGTCACGGCGCCCTGGCCGTCGGTTCCCCCGACACGGTGGCCCGCAAGATCGCCGACGCGATCCAGGCGCTCGGGCTGTCCCGCTTCGACCTGAAGTACTCCAACGGCCCCATGCCGCACGAGCACCTGATGCGCTGCATCGAGCTCTACGGAACCGAGGTCATCCCGCGGGTGCGCCGCATCCTCGAGCGCGAAAGCTAGGCGATGGTCACCATCACCGCGGACCCGGCGTCGGCCGCGCCCCTGTAGAACCCGGCCAGGTCGGAGAAGCGGCGCCGCAGGTCGGTGGCGTCGTCGTCGGAAAGCGATGCGGCGACGCCGTTGTCGCTCATCCTCGCGTCGAAGTCGACGGTTTCCAGCGCATCGGCGATCTCGCGGACCCGGCCCGGCTCGAGCACCGACGTCAGCGGCTGGCGGCACACGCGCTCGCCGCCGAGGATCGACTCGCCCAGCGGATCGCCGACGGTCTGCCCGTCGAGCGGGTTGCCGGTCAGCGCCAGCAGCACGTTCTCCCAGGCGGTGTCCAGGTCGAACGCCGCGTGGTCGGCGATGGCCTCGAAATGCCCGAAGATCACCTCGCCCGTCGCCCGGTCATCGCCGGCGCCGGCGAGCTTCCGCAGCTCCGCGACCTCGTCGTCGCCCAGGCGCACGTACTCGGCGCACATTCCCATCGGCATCGCGTCATCCTCTCTCGTCGTCCGGATAGGCAGCCGAGTTTAGGGGACTTCGCTTTACGACGGCCCGGCGGTGGGCGTTCTCCCGTGTCATCGACGATTGCGGCCACGCAGGGGCCAGGCGATGCCCGCCGCCGAGCAGAGTGCGAGCAGTCCCGCGATCACCTCGCCCGCCGACGCACCGGCCCCCGTGTCGGCCGCGGTGGCGCGGGGCAGCTGCTTCGCCGTGGACACCAGCTGCCCGTCGACCTCGGCGATGTTGGCGCTCGGCACGACGGTGAAGAGTTCCTCGGCCACCTCGGTGGCGGCGTCCGCGTCGCCGATGACGTTGAGCGAGATGACGAAGTCGTCGCCGTAGGACGAGCTGGCGTTCATGGAGTCGTGGATGTCCGCCCAGCCCCACTTGGTGCCGATGACCCCGGGCAGCACGGCGGTGCCGAAATCCTGCGGGTACCCGTCGGAGCCGAAGGGCGCGGAGTCGGCCATCGCGGCGAGCACGGGGTCGTCGAAGTCGCCCTTCGCCACCTTGGCGGCCAGGAAGGTCGCGACGTCGTGGGTCGTGGTCACCGACTTGCCCCATGTCCGCATGCCCGCGGTGCCCGGCAGGCCGTAGCGCTCGGCGACCTCGTCGATGGACTCGGGGAATGCCCGGTACAGGCGGGTGGTGATGCCGTCGTCGGACGTGCGGATCATCTCCGTCGCCTGCTTCTTCTGCGCGGCCGTGCCCTCGCGGAACACGTGGTCGGCGATGTAGATCTTGCAGATGGACAGGCAGGTGCGGATCTCGTCGACGTTGCCCGAATCGACGCGGTACCCGGTGGGGACGTGCACGTAGGACACCTGCACCGAGTAGTCCGCGTCGAACTCGCCGTCGTCGAGGACGGGGATCGGAGTCTTCTTTCCGGGCTCCGAAGTCTCCGACGTTCGTGCGACCGCCCCGGGGGCGATCAAGGTAGCGGCCATCACAAGAGAAACCGCGGCAGCGACGATGCGCTTCACCGGCCACCACCCCGTCAATGAAGGTCCCGACAATCAACAGGCCCACGGACTGCGCCGGTGGACGGATCAACTTTAGACCCATGACCGGCGGAAATCGCAACGAAGCAACCTCCGCCGGGGTCACCCGTTCCGGCCCTCCGGCTCGGCGCCGCGGTGCCGCGGCCTTATGGTGAGTTCATGAATCGAAACTACTGTGGCGCGGATCGTTCGCGCCGTGCCGCCGTGGGCGTGCTCGCGGCGGTCACGCTGGTGCTGACCGGTTGCGGCCAGGCGGAAGACGCCCGCCAGCGGATCCTCGACGCGGTGGCCGGCGAGGGCGAGGAGCCCGTGACCGTGACGACGGTCATCTCGCACGTCGAATCGGATTCCGGTGATGTCGACGCCGGCACGCGGGCGCGCCCGCACCCGACCGTCACCTCGGAACCGGCCCGGACGCCGCGGGCGACGCCGGTCGATGATCGGGCCGATGGCCGAACCGATGATGATGCCGGTGGTTCGGCCAACCCGATGGGTTTCGCGACCAGCGCGCCCACGTCGTCGGGGACGGTGCGGGCATCGTCGCCGGCATGCGATTCCCGCGGCATCCTCATCGTGGAGTCGGTGATCGTCCATCCCGGCGATGACGCCCGACGGACCATCGGCGCTGCGTTGGACCGCAACCCGGGTGCGGAGTTCACCACCCCGGGTGCGTGCCCGTCACTGCGCGCCCACGTCGACGGCGGCGACGTCTACGCCGTCTACGTCGACTACGGCCGCGACACCGGTTCGTTGTGCGGCGCCGCCGCGAGCACCGGCGGCAACGCCCGGGTGCTGAGCAACCGCAACGAGTACCTCAGCCCCTGCTGACCCGGCCTCCGCCGATTCCCGGCCGATCCACGTGACCTTTCACAGGTCCGCGGCCCACTGCTCGGCGAACATCTCCAGTACGCGGGCGCGGCCGATGGGCAGGTTCGTGCGCTTGCGCTCGGCGACGTCGACGACGGTGATCCGCTCGGCCAGATCATCGATTTCGTCGCGGTGCGCCGACCAGAACCGGTGGAGGAACGCCAGCGACTCGTCGGTGGGGGAGGCGAACGCCGCGTTGGCGACGTCATCGCCGGCCAGATCGCCCATGGCCTTGGCGAAGGTTCCGCCGAATCCGGGCATGCACCCGAACGCACCCATGAGCGTGCGCGAGGCGGCGGTGGCGGTGCCGTCGGCCCCGGGGACGAGGGCGTCGGAAAGTTCTCGGTGGGCCTTGAGCAGTCGCTTGCGCTTCTTCGCCTTGCCGTAGCGGTCGACGTCGAGGTCGGCGACCTTCTTCGCCCGCTCCGCCAGAACGCCTGCGGCGGATTCGAAGACCACGGCATTCGAGGCCGTGAGCAGCGGCGACGCCCCCTGGATCAAGCCCTGGGCCGCAAGATAAGCGGCGAGGTGCAGACCGTTGCGTTCGCGGTGCTTGCGCTTTTCGCTGAACTTCGCGCCCGCGAAATGCAGGCGGCAGATGTCCCACGACAAGTGCCGCAGCCGCGTCGGATCGGCGTCGTCCGCGAACGGGTCGTCGGGGCCGCAACCTCGGTAGGCAGCTACGGCGTCGGAAATGGTGCCTTCGGCGAGATCGCGCATGAATCCAGTTTACGCCTTTAACGTGGCGTTTCGCCGCAGGGGAGTCAGGCGGACAGCAGACCTCGGTCGACCCGGCTCTGCAGGCCCGTCCAGAAGCGGGCGTCGGTGCCCAGGAAGTCGCCGAGGCAAGCCGCGATTTCGTCGTCGATGCGCACGGCGTCGCCCAGCACGCCTTCGATCAATCCGACGGACATCCCGGTGGCGGCGGCGAGGTGCGCGGCGTTCAGGCCCAGCGGGGCGAGGAAGCGGTCGCGCAGGACGGAGCCGGGGGTGGGGACGTGCGTCGGAAGCATCATGGGCGAACCAATCGGTCGGCGGGGCACGAGGGTGGTGCCTGGATGTGACGTAGTCGTCTTTGCCCGTGTCATGTGAGCTGGGCAATGCGTTTCGCAACGAAACGGTAACGAATTCGCCTCTTCGGTGTGAACCTAGTCGGGGGATCGTTGGTTGTCACGGATTAATTTTCCGCCACCCTGTTACGGGTGTGACTGGGGCGTATCGGTGTTGTGCAGTGCAGAAATCCCCGGGGGCGTCTCGCCGCGCCACCGAAAAGTCGTCCGGCCGTCCTCAAGCACGAAACGTGCGGAAAGCCGCGTGTGGAACGCGACGCGCGATACGGGGCATTCAGCCGCCGAGGAACTCCCGCCACAGGGGCCATTCGCGCTTGGCCTGCGCCAGCCCGGTCTCGTACGCGGCGTTGAGCTTGGCCAGGTCGCGCTCGCGGTTGGACATCCGGATCTCGTCGGGGAAGAACAGCACGGCCTTGCCCTGGCGCTCGAGCTCGAACAGCTGCTCGCGGGTGGCGTTGTAGCGCTTCGGGCGATTGATGATCGCCTCCGCCACCGCAGGCGTGCGGCGGAACACGCGGCGCATCATCGCCGGCCGCGTAACCGGCGGCTTCACGTAGGACCGCTCGCGGCTCATGATCACCAGGAACTTGTCGTACCCGTCCTCCTGCGCGATCTGCAGCGGGATGCCGCCCGACGGGCCCAGCGCCCCGTCGACGTAGCGGACCCCGTCGATGACCGGCGGCACCATGAACCCCGGCAGCGTCGACGACGCGCGGACGTATTTCATCAGCTTGCCCAGCGAGTCGACGTCGTCGCGGCTCCAGTAGACGTTCTCGCCGGTGTCGGCGCGGACCGCCCCGATGCGCATCTCGGCCTTCGACGCCTGGAAGTGGTCGAAGGGGTACGGGTCGACGCCGGCGGTGGCCATCATCGGAGATTTCTCGTAGATCCACTCGGCGTTGAAGTAGCCGCGGCCGCGGAGGAAGTTGCCCCAGCCGCCGAACTCCGGGGTGTCGGTCATGGTGGTGAACGACGCCCGGGCGCGTGCGACGCTGCCCGACAGATAATTGGCGGTCAGCGTCGCGCCGGCGGAGATGCCGCCGACCCACCCGACGTCGACGCCGTTGCGCAGCAGCACCTCGATGCACGGGGCGGTGTAGGAGTTGCGCATCCCGCCGCCTTCGAGGACGAGGGCGACGTCGGAGGCGTCGATGCGTTCGGGCGCGACGTCCTCGGTCCAGCCGCCCGCCCGGTACTCGCCGTCGGATGCCGTGATGTCGCGTGCACGTTCTCCCATGGTGGGACATGGTATCGGGCATTCGGCGGGCCCGTGCCGGGACGGGGCAGGTTGCGCCATGATGGGTGCATGAACGATTCTTCGCTTGACGACGCCCACACGTCCCCGTCCACCGCCGCTTCGTCGCGCGCGCCGTGGGGGTCCGCCGAGGATCATCTGGCGGATCTGATGGATTTCGTCGTGGCCTCGCCGAGTTCGTACCATGCGGCCGACGTCGTGGCGCGGCGCCTGGTCGCCGCCGGTGCGACGCGGATCGAGGAGTCCGATGCGTGGCCGTCCGCGCCGGGCGCCTACGTGCTGGTGCGCGGGGGAGCCGCGGTCGCGTGGGTCGTGCCGGAGGAGGTGGGACGGGCCGGCGGGGACGATCGCACCGGGGGCGCTTCCGAGACGACCGCCGCCGACCGCGCGGCGTTCCGCATCGTCGGCTCGCACACCGACTCGCCGGGTTTCCGGGTCAAGCCGAACCCGAACACCGGGGCGGCCGGTTACGCGCAGGTCGCCGTGGAGGTCTACGGCGGGCCGTTGCTCGGGGCGTGGACGGACCGCGAGATCGAGTTCGCCGGTCGCGTGGTCACGCGCGACGGCGGCGTCCACCTCGCCCGGACCGGGCCGGTGGCGCGGATCCCGCAGCTGGCCATCCACTTGAACCGCGGCGTCAACGATCAGGGGCTGAAGCTGGACAAGCAGCTGCACACCACGCCGGTGATCGGCTACGCCGGCGACGCGCGCGCCTTCCACCGGATGCTCGCCGAGGCCGCCGGCGGGGGCGTGACCGCCGATGACGTCGTCGCCTGGGACCTGATCACCTGCGACACCCAGCCGCCGCGGACCTTCGGCGCCGGCGGCGAGTTCCTGTCCTGCGGCCGGCTGGACAATCTGCTCAGCGTGCATTCGTCGCTGGTGGCCTTCGAGCAGTTGCTTCACGACGGCCCGCGAGGAGCCGAGATCCCCGTCATGGTCGCGTTCGACCACGAGGAAGTCGGTTCGGCGTCGACGACCGGCGCCGCCGGTCCGCTGCTGGAGGACGTGCTGCGCCGCATCGCCGCGGCCGCCGGCGCCGACGAGGACGGCATGCACCGCATGTTCCGCCGCTCCACGTGCATCTCCGCCGACGGTGCCCACGCCGTACACCCGAATTACGCCGGCGAGCATGAGCCGGGGCATTGGCCGCTGCTCGACGGCGGTCCGGTGCTGAAGATCAACGCCAACCAGCGCTACGCCACCGACGCCGTCGGCCAGGGCCTGTTCGAGCGTGTCACCGCCGCGGCCGCCGAGGACGCGGGGGAGACCATCCCCGTGCAGTACTTCGTGTCGTCCAACCAGAAGCCGTGCGGTTCGACCATCGGCCCGATCACCGCGACCCGCCTGGGCATCGCCACCGTCGATGCCGGTGCGGCGATGTTGTCCATGCATTCGCCGCGCGAGATGTGCGGCGTCAAGGACCCGTGGTGGCTGGCGCGGATCATCGGCGCCTACTGGGCCGGCGCTTGATCCCGAATCGGTGGCGGACCCACTTGGCCGCCGCATAGTGTCGGAAACGAACGTGATGGCGTGCACGGTGGCCGTCGCAAAGCAAGGCCCGCAGGCTCGCCGGCGCACGCCGAAAACAGACATCAGACAAGGACCCGCCCCATGACGGACCCCCGCATCCACGAAGGAATGGCCTTCGATTCTTCGGCCGAACCGGCGCCCGGGCCGGCCGGGGCGTTCGAGGTGCCGCTGAGCGAGATCATCGACTGGCGGCGGCACATCCACAAGAACCCGGAGCTGAGCTTCCAGGAGTACCGGACCGCGGACTTCATCGAGGGGCTGCTCCACGAGTGGGGCATCGAGACCACGCGGCTGACGCCGACGTCGGTGGTGGGCACCATCGTCGGCACCGCCGATGACCCGGCGACGGGGCGGACCATCGGCTACCGCGCCGACATCGACGCGCTGCCCATCAAGGAGGAGACCGGGCTGCACTTCGCGTCGCAGAACGCCGGCGTCATGCACGCCTGCGGCCACGACGTGCACACCGCGATGCTGCTCGGCTCGGCGCGGATCCTGCAGTCCATGCGCGACCGCCTGCACGGGCGGGTGAAGCTGCTGTTCCAGCACGCCGAGGAGATGCTTCCCGGCGGCGCCCGCGAGCTGGTGGCCCACGGCGCGGCCGACGACCTCGACGAGGTCTACGCCTTCCACGTCGCCCCGCACCCCATCGGCCACGTCGGCATCTGCCGCGGCCGGGTGTCCACGATGTCGGGCATCGTGTCCATCGCCATCCGCGGGCGCGGCGGCCACTCGTCGAACCCGCAGCTGTCCGTCGACCCGGTGATGGTGGCCAGCGAGGTGACCATCATGCTCAACACGATCGTCAGCCGGAACCTGAACCCGGAGCACATGAACATCGTCAACGTCGGTTCGCTGCACGGCGGCGAGGCCGGCAACGTCATCCCCGACGAGGCGTGGCTGGAGGTGTCCATCCGCTCCGTCGACGAAGATGATTGGGCGTCGATCTGCGGGCGCATCGAGACGCTGGTCACCGGCATCTGCCACGGGCACGGCGCGACGGCGACGTTCGAGTGGCAGACGCCGTACCCGATGGTCGTCAACGCCGACCTGGCCAGCGACCGCGCGTGGCACGCCGCCACGCGGGCGATCGGGCCCAACCGCGTCTTCGACGCCGAGCCGTGGGCGCCGTCGGACGACTTCTCCTACTTCTCGCGCGAGGTGCCCGGCTGCTACATGTTCCTCGGCGGGGGAGGACCGGAGAACGGCATGCCGTACTTCCTGCACAATTCGCGTTACGACGTCGCCGAGAGGGCGATGGCCGCCGGCGTGAAGGTCGAGGTGCAGATCGCCCTCGATGCGCTGGCCCCGGGATTGCCCGCCCCGCCGCGCCGCCCCGGGAAGCAGGCCGCGATGCCCGCCGCCGGGACGATCCCGCCGCGGCCGGCCACCCCGGGCCTGGGCGTGCCGGAGTCCAAGGCGGGCGAGTGGCGCGACCGCCGGGAGTTCCACGACGCCTCGGAATTGACGGATGACGAGCGCGCCCACGTCATCGAGGCCGCCGCCGACGCCGGCACCTTCGACGGCACCCGCCGCGGGCCGCGCATTTCACCGGAAGCGGCAGGTCAAGCCAGTCAAGCCGCCATCGACGGCAAGGAGTGATGGTAAAGGTGGAGGGCATGAACGACACCTCCACCGGATCCTCCGCCGGCAACCCCGGCAACCCCGGCACTCCCGGCAACTTCGGCCGCACCGCGCCCGACTGGGTCGAGCACGCGATCGGCTGGCACGTCTACCCGCTGGGGTTCACCGGGGCTCCCGTCCACGGCGAGCGGGACGATTCCCAGTCCGGTTCCGGTCCCGACACGGGTTCTGCCTCGAATGGCGCCGCCACCGCCGATGACACCGCGCCCGGCAAGGCCCGGCTGGATCACCTCGTCCGGTGGCTCGACTACGTGCAGGAGCTGGGGCTCAACGTCCTGCAGCTCGGACCGATCTTCGAGTCCGCCACGCACGGCTACGACACGCTCGACTACTTCCGCATCGATCGCCGCCTGGGCGATGACGCCGCCTTCGACCGCTTGATCGCCGCCGCCCACGAGCGGGGCATCAAGGTCCTGCTCGACGGCGTGTTCAACCACCTGTCCTCGAGTGCGCCGATGTTCCGCGAGGCTCTCGCGGACCCGGATTCGGAGGCCGCGAAGCTTTTCGACGTCGACCGTTCCGGCGAGGAGCCGTCCGCCCCCTGTTTCGAGGGGCACCTGGATCTGGTGGAGTTCGACCACCGGGCACCGGAGACGGCCGCGTTCGTGGAGAAGGTCATGCGCCATTGGCTCGACCGTGGCGTCGACGGCTGGCGGCTGGACGCGGCCTACGCCGTCGACCCGGACTTCTGGTCCGGCGTGCTGGCCAACGTGCGCGCGGACTTCCCGCACGCGTTCATCTACGGCGAGGTCATCCACGGCGACTACGTCGACATCGTGGGCCGGTCGACCATGGATTCGGTCACCGAGTACGAACTGTGGAAGGCCATCTGGTCGTCGTTGAAGGAGCAGAATTTCTACGAGCTCGAATGGACGCTGGGCCGCCACGACACGTTCCTGGAATCCTTCGTGCCCGTGACCTTCGTGGGCAACCACGACGTCACCCGCATCGCCTCCCAGGTCGGCCAGGACAAGGCGGTTCTGGCGCTGGTGGTGCTGATGACCGTCGGCGGCGTCCCGTTGATCTACTACGGCGACGAACAGGGCTACGCCGGGGTGAAGGAGGAGCGCTTCGGCGGCGACGATCAGGTCCGCCCCCTTTTCCCCGACGATCCGGAAGAGCTGTCCACCCTCGGCGCGTAGGTGCACAACGCCCACCATCAGCTCATCGCGCTGCGCCGGCGCCACCCGTGGCTGCACCGGGCCCGCGTGAAGGTGACGTCCATCGCCAACGAGCGCCTGATCTACGAGGCCACCGGCGACGGACACTCGCTCACCGTCGAACTGGAGGTCACCGGCAAGCCGTCGGCGGAGATCCGAGGCGGCGAGAACGTGGAGTTCCGTTACCCGCGCCCCTGATCGGCATGCCCTGATTGACGTGCCCTGACCGGGCCGGCCTGACCGGATTGCACCAATCGGTATTGCCCGGCCGGCATGGCCCCGGCCGGTGTGGCCCTTGTTGAAACCGACAACGCGCACGCCCCATGACACCGAAGTGTCGGGGACGTGCGCGTCGCAAAGCCGATGAAGCACGTGGCGCGTGCCGGGCCCGCCCGCGGACCCGGTCACCGGGAGCGGGAGGGCGGAAGCCGTTTACTGGGCGGCCGGCTCCTGGATGGTGCCGGCGGTGCCATCGGCGTTCTCCGAGGTCGTCGCAGCGGAGGACGAGCCACCGTTCTCGAACGTGTGGGTCGGGTTCTCCTGGTCGGTGACCTTGACGTCCGACGGGTTCTCGTTCGGGGGCGAGCAGGCGACCAGGGCGGCTGCGGCGATGGCGGTGGCGGCGAAGGCGCCGACGAGGCGATTGCGCATGAATGGACTCCTTAAAACGGCTTCACGAATGAAATTCTCACCGTCATCGTAGTTGATTCTCAGCCGCGCGCGGGAACCAGCGGGCCAATCGCCCCCGAACCGACGCAGACGGAGGTGCCCTCGGGGGCATCGGAGACGTCGATGCGCAGCGTATTGCCGCCGCCGGACACCGACACCCAGCGGGTGCGCAGGTCATCGTCGACGTCGACGACGGTGGACCCGGCCAGGGTCTGGTCCGGGGTCTCGAACGGGTTGGGCAGGCTCAGGCGCACTGACGCGGGCGCCGATGAAATGGCGTTGAGCTCCAGCACCCAATCACCGAGCCGGGCAATGTCGCGCAGCGGGATCTCCGCCGTGGCCGTGCCGTCGGGGCCGGCGATGAGCTGCGTGCCGCAGGACTCGACGTCGCCCTGGGTGATGCGGGTGATCTCGGCGACGCTCGCCGGCACCAGCGCACCGGAGTCGTCGAACATGCGCGGATCGTCGGTGACGCGGCCGAACGTGGGGCGCTCGGGCAGGTCGCGGAAGACCTGCGAGTACATGTTCTTCGGGTACGCCACCGGCAACAGGACCTCGTAGGGCACCGGCTGGTCCAGGACGGCCGGGGAACCGTCGCCGGCGGCGTGCTCCAGCGAGGCGGCGGCGGTGTCCAGCCACTCGGCGGTGCGGTCGTCGGCCCAGGCGTTGCGGTAGCCGACGACCGAGATCGCCGCCGACACCAGCAGCACACCGGCCAGCGCGAGCACGCCGAAACGCGACCGCGCCGGCAGCGGACGGACCCGGTCGGACCACGAGGCGGCCAGCGCGAAACCGGTGACCATCGCCGAGTCGCCGTAGTAGTGCAGGGTGCGGGCCAGGACGTCGGAGGTGTGGTCGCCGGAACGCATCAGCGTCACCGACAACAGCGTCACCGCCAGGTAGCCCGCGGCGATGAGCCACGGCAGCCAGGCGCGCCAGTCGCGGCCGATGGTCACCGCCATGGTCAGCAGCACCAGCACCGCGCCGACGCTGACCAGGCCGGAGGGGGCGTCGGCCCACGGCTGGCCCGGGGCCCAGCGGTCCCAGAACCACGGGCCGCCCGCCAGTCCGGCCAGCACCTGGCCGAGCCCGTTGAAGAACAGTTCGGCGCGCGGCTCCGACGACGCCTCGCCTGCATCGGCCAGCGCGGTCAGCGAATAGAATAGCGCCCACGCGCCGGTGACCAGGCCCATCGACAGCCACATCGTGCGGCCGCGCAGCAGGGTCTCGGCGATGCTGCGGCGCTCCATGTAGGCCACCGCGATGGTGAACGCCAGGGCCACCGGCATGATGGCCAGGGACTT
>DHCFJ07801__coassemble_1854_pt1 | contig 20189 bp, 17 predicted proteins | sample DHCFJ07801__metabat2_high_PE_026 | metagenome-assembled genome bin DHCFJ07801 | reverse complement strand
GGGTCAGCTCGGTCTCGCCCTTCGGCGTGACCTTGCCCACCAGGATGTCGCCGTCGCGGACGTCGGCGCCGATGCGCACGATGCCGCGGTCGTCGAGGTCCTTGAGCATGTCCTCGCCGACGTTCGGGATCTCCCGGGTGATCTCCTCCGGGCCCAGCTTGGTGTCGCGCGCATCGATCTCGTGCTCCTCGATGTGGATCGAGGTGAGGATGTCGTCCTCCACCATGCGCTGGTTGAGGATGATCGCGTCCTCGTAGTTGTGGCCCTCCCACGGCATGAAGGCGACGAGCAGGTTCTTGCCCAGCGCCATCTCGCCGTTGTCGGTGCCCGGGCCATCGGCGATGACCTGGCCGGCCTCGACGCGGTCGCCCTCGTCGACCAGGGGCTTCTGGTTGTAGCTGGTGCCCTGGTTGGTGCGCTCGAACTTGCGCAGGATGAACGTGTGGCGCTGGCCCTCGTCATCCATGATGGTGATGAAGTCCGCGGACACGGTCTCGACCACGCCGGCGCACGGCGCGATGACCAGGTCACCGGCGTCGTATGCGGCGCGCTGCTCCATGCCGGTGCCCACGAAGGGGGCCTCGGCGCGCAGCAGCGGCACGGCCTGGCGCTGCATGTTCGCGCCCATCAGGGCACGGTTGGCGTCGTCGTGCTCGAGGAACGGGATCATGGCGGTGGCGACCGACACCATCTGGCGCGGCGACACGTCCATGTAGTCGACCTCGGTGGCGCGGACGACCTCGACGTCGCCGCCCTTCTTGCGGACGGGCAGCGTCTCGTTGACGAACTGGCCGTTCTCGTCGACCGGCGTGTTCGCCTGCGCGACGACGAAACGGTCCTCTTCGTCGGCGGTCAGGTAGTCGACCTCGGTGGTCAGCTTGCCGTCGACGACGCGGCGGTACGGGGTCTCGATGAAACCGAACGGGTTCACGCGGGCGTAGACCGACAGCGAGCCGATCAGGCCGATGTTCGGGCCTTCCGGCGTCTCGATCGGGCACATGCGGCCGTAGTGCGACGGGTGGACGTCGCGGACCTCGAGGCCGGCGCGCTCGCGCGACAGGCCGCCGGGGCCCAGCGCATACAGGCGGCGCTTGTGGGTCAGGCCGGACAGCGAGTTGTTCTGGTCCATGAACTGCGACAGCTGGGACGTGCCGAAGAACTCGCGGATCGCCGCGGAGACCGGGCGGACGTTGATCAGGGTGGTCGGCTGGATCGACTCGACGTCCTGGGTGGTCATGCGCTCGCGGACGACGCGCTCCATGCGCGACAGGCCGACGCGGACCTGGTTCTGGATGAGCTCGCCCACGGTGCGCAGGCGACGGTTGCCGAAGTGGTCGATGTCGTCGACCTCGACCGGGACCTCGCGGCCGTCCGGGGAGGTCATGGTCTTCTCGCCGTCGTGCAGGCGCACCAGGTACTCGATGGTGGTGGCGATGTCCTGCTCGGTGAGGACCATCTCGCCGACGCCGTCGCTGCCGAGGCCCAGCTTGCGGTTGACCTTGTAGCGGCCGACCTTGGCCAGGTCGTAGCGCTTGGGCTTGAAGAAGTTGTTCTCGAGCAGCGCCATCGCGGACTCGCGCGTGGGCGGCTCGCCCGGGCGCTGCTTGCGGTAGATCTCGAGGAGGGCCTCGTCGGTGTTGGCGACGCCGTCCTTCTCGAGGGTGGCCATCATGATCTCGGAGAAGCCGAAGCGCTCCTTGATCTCCTCGGTGGTCCAGCCGAAGGCCTTCAGCAGCACGGTGACCGGCTGGCGGCGCTTGCGGTCGATGCGGACGCCGACGGTGTCCCGCTTGTCGACGTCGAACTCCAGCCACGCACCGCGCGACGGGATGATCTTGACGGAGTGCAGGGGGCGCTCGGTCGACTTGTCGATGGTCTCGTCGAAGTAGACGCCCGGGGAACGGACGAGCTGCGACACGACGACGCGCTCCGTGCCGTTCACGATGAAGGTGCCCTTGTCGGACATCATCGGGAAATCACCGATGAAGACCGTCTGCGACTTGATTTCGCCGGTCTCTCGGTTGGTGAACTCGGCCGTGACGTACAGCGGCGCCGAGTAGTTGATGTCCTTGTCCTTGCATTCGTCCACCGTGTTCTTCACGGAGTCGAACCAGGGGTCGGACAGGGTGAGGGACATCTTCTGCGAGTAGTCCTCGATCGGGGACAGCTCGTCAAGGATGTCCTCGAGTCCACTGGTGACCTGAGCCCCGTCGCCGAGTTCCTCCTGCCGACGGGCGCGCCACTCGGGCGTGCCGATGAGCCATGCGAACGACTCACGCTGCAGATCGAGAAGACCCGGAACCGGAATCGGCTCGCTGATCTTCGCGAAAGAGTACCTCTTCGAAGCTCCGGGAATACCGGCCACTGCCTTGGTCTGGCGGGAGACTGCCAAGATGGGTCCTTCCAGCACCTCACGCGGTGGGGGCGCCGGCAACCGGTGGCGCGCCCGTCCGCTTGGATTTAAGCGTTTGGTTTGCAGGAATCACACGGTAGCGGGCAGGACCTCGCAGACGATGCTCGTTTCAGGACATGGTCGGGGGTTGCAAAGTTGCAGTTCACAGGCTTTGCGACGCCCCCGATATCCCGAACGGCACGTCAAGTGGGGACACTACGACACACCTAATTCCAGCGCAACGACTCAGCCTATACCATCACTGGCCGCAAGTCCACCGGATATTGCGATCGCGTGTCCATCGGGTGTACGGGACGCCAACCCGGGGTTGCCGGGATGGATCGGGAACCGTCGGCATGGGCGCGCTGGATCGCCCACCGATTCTCGCCGCTATCGCCCGCGCACGTTCTCGGGCGCGTCTTCGAGCTTCGTTTCGCGGCGCCGTCCCCGGGCGTTCTCGGCATCGCCCTTGCGATTGCCGTCGGGGCCGTTGCCGCGTTCGCGGCCTTCGGGGCGCATGGCGCCGACGATTCCGCCGAACGCCAAGATAGCACCGATCACGAGAAGCGCAATCGACCACGGGCGCACCGGCGCCGTGTCGGCGACTTCCAGGGCCTGCTGCAGCAGGCGGGCCGACGACTGGTCGTCGATGCCGCCCGTGAAGCGCAGCGCCGTCCGCAGCCGCTCCCCCTCGCGGGACTCCCAGCGCAAATCCAGATCCTCGTCGATGTCGACGACCATCCCGCTCTCCGGCTCGACGAGCCAGTCGCGGGTGCCCTGGTACATCAGGAACCCGGTCTTGCCGTCGACGTCGATCTGCGACGTGTTCGAGCGGTACAGCGTCGCGAGGTTCGTCGGCTGGACCGTCTGCCGGTAGCGCAGCACCTCGTTGCCGCCGCGCTCCTCCGCGCCCACGAACTCGGCGGGGACCGTGCGGCGGAGGAAGTCGTCGAAGACCGGATAGGACACCGGGCCGGCGTCGGCGGGGAACTTCACCCAGTAGCCGTCGACCGGAACCTCCACCGGCACGCCGGCCATCTGGTCCGTCAGCATGGCGGGGCCCAGGAACTCGCCGCCGAGCCGGTCGATGGTGAACGTCCACACGGCGGCGTCGACCAGCTCGAGGATCGGGTCGGTGCCCATCACCTCGGGCGGCAATTCGCGCGTCGTCGAGGTGCCCACGCGCACCGACACCCGGCGCTCGTCCGCCGGCTCGATCAATTCGCCGTGGAACTGCCGGCGGATCGGCCCGACGGCGTCCTCCCTCGTGCCGTCGGGAAGCAACCGCGAGGACACGCCGTCCTCGGCCCGCAACGCGTACGTGGTGTCGGGCAGATCCAGCGGAATCCGGGGATCGTCGGACACCAACCGCGGCAGGAAAGCGCCGGCGGCGATCATCGCCGCACCGAGCCCGATGATCAGGACGGCGATGATTCGCGAACGGGGAAGCATGCGCCCATCCTACTCAACGGGGGGACGCGAAAAACCGGGCCCCGCCGCGCATGCTCGTGGCATGCGGGCGGGGCCCGGTGAAAAGCTGGCGCGGGGATGCCGCGGCGCAGGTCCCTTACTTCAGGGAAACCTTGGCGCCGGCCTCCTCGAGCTTGGCCTTGGCGGCCTCGGCGTCGTCCTTGGACGCGCCCTCGAGGATGGCCTTCGGGGCACCCTCGACGAGCTCCTTGGCCTCCTTCAGGCCCAGGCCGGAGACGAGCTCGCGGACGGCCTTGATGACGCCGATCTTCTTGGCGCCGGCGTCCTCGAGCACGACGTCGAACTCGTCCTTCTCCTCGGCGGCGGCGGCACCGGCGTCGGCGCCGGCGGCGGCCACGGCGACCGGGGCGGCGGCGGTGACGTCGAACTCGTCCTCGAACGCCTTCTTGAACTCGGTCAGCTCAACGAGGGTCATCTCCTTGAACGCCTCGAGCAGCTCCTCGGTGGTGTACTTAGCCATGATGTTTCTCCTGTGAAGTCAAGTGCGGCCGGAACCGCGGGGTGCGGGCCCCGTCCGGGGCGCCCGCGAATATGGGTCTGTGGTGCCGGTGCTCTACTGCTTCTTCTCCTCGAGCGCCGCGGCGAGGCGGGCGACCGAGGAGGTGGGGGCATCGAGCAGGCCGGCGACGTTCGCCAGAACGCCATTGAAGGCACCGGCCAGCTTGGCCAGAGTGGTCTCGCGGTTGTCCATGTCCGCGAGGGCCTGGAACTGCGCGGCATCCATCGCCGCGCCGTCCATGTAGCCGCCCTTGATCACGAGGTTCTTGTTGTCCTCGGCGAACTTCTTGATCGCCTTGGCCGCGTCAACGGCCTCGCCCTTGATGAAGGCGACGGCGGTCGGTCCGGTGAGGTGCTCGTCAAGACCCTCGACGCCCGCCTCGGCGGCGGCGAGCTTGATCATGGTGTTCTTGGCGACGGAGTACTTGACGTCGGCGCCAAGGCTACGACGCAGCTCGGTGATCTCCGCGACGGACATGCCGCGGTACTCGGTGAGCACGATGGCGGTCGACTCGTCGACGTCCTTCTTGATGGACTCGACGGCGGCCTGCTTAACGGCGTTTGCTGCCATGGGTACTCTCGCCTCCTTCCTGATAAGTCGTGGGTTCGACGCCGGTCTCGGTCGGGTCGGAAACGACGAACGCCCCGGGCGCAAAACGGCCGGGGCGCGAAGGGGGCGGCACGCGGCCACCGTGATCTTCACGACTCCAAGTCATCCTGCGCGGGCCGTCAGCGCTTTCGCTGAACCTTCATCCTGGCGAACCAGGTGACCGGCGGTCTTCGGTGAAACTTGAGTCTCCGGCTTCCCGAAGGAGCCGGTCAAACTTCATGGCGGTACGTTACACGCCGCGTTGCGCATCTCCAAAATCGCCGGTCCCGGGGGCCGTCGGCCGGCCCCGGCGCGGGCGGCGGGACCCGCAGCCGCGGCCGCGGCCGGTGCTTGTGCCGGTGTCGGCATCCATCGCCCCCGCGTCCCGCCCGAGTTCGCGCTCGAGCTCCTGCTCCAACTCCCCGGCAATGGTCCGGTCGGTCTTCTCCCGCTCGTGCACCGCGATTTCGACGTCGGCGAAGAAGCACAGCAGTTCGGGGTCGCCCGCCATCAGGATCCGGTCGGCGAACCTGCCGGGCAACCGCGGATAGGCCAGTGGATGTGCGCCCGGCCCGACGGCGTCGAGCACGGCGGCCGCCAGGTCGAGGCCGGCGGTCAGCACCGGGTCGGCGCCTTCCGCGCGTTCGCGGAGTCGCTTGACGACGTCGACCAGTTCGACGGCGTCCATCCGGCACAGGGCCCGCAACGTCCGCAGGGCCACCACCCGGGCAGGGGGATCCCCGGCGATCGCGTCGTCGACGGCCGCGTAGAGAAGCCCCATCACATGGCCGTCGTAACCGAGGCCGAGCTTTAGTTCCGCCAGGAACGGCTCGGATGCCACGCGCACGGACGGAAGGGTCCGGATCTCGGGGTCGAGCGCACCGAGAGTGGCCTCGAGCTCCCCGAGGACGAATCCCGATCCGTCGTCGAGCTCAGCCAAGCGCAGGATCCCGCGGAGGGCGGACTCCTCTCGGGGGTCCTCCCCGGACGGGCTGAAACTGTTGTGCATGGGCAAAACGATATCGGCGCCGGTTCCCCGCGGGGCCGGAATCGGGCAAAAGCGGCCCGCGCCGGCGTTCCGGCGGCCCGGTCGGGCGACCCGAATGAACTCCGGATCGGGGCCTGACATGGGCCCGGCCATCGAAAACCGCTCGGCACCACGGCGGCGCCGCAATGAAAAAACCCGGCCCCGCGCAGAAGCGCGGAGCCGGGCATTTCGGCGGGAAAACGATCCCGCGAGGGACTTACGCCTCCTCGGCACCCGTGTAGTTCTTCACCACGGAGGAGTCCACGAGGACGCCCGGGCCGTTGGTGGAGGACAGGGTGATCTTCTTCAGGTACTTGCCCTTGGCCGCGGACGGCTTGAGGCGCAGCAGCTCGTCGAGCAGGGCGCCGTAGTTCTCGGCCAGCTGCTCGGCGGTGAAGGAGGCCTTGCCGATCAGGGCGTGCAGGTTCGACGCCTTGTCGACGCGGAAGGAGATCTTGCCGCCCTTGACCTCGGTGATGGCCTTGGCCACGTCCGGGGTCACGGTGCCGGTCTTCGGGTTCGGCATCAGGCCGCGGGGGCCCAGGACGCGCGCGACGCGGCCGACCTTGGCCATCTGGTCCGGGGTGGCGATGGCGACGTCGAAGTCGGTCCAGCCGCCCTGGATCTTCTCGATCAGCTCGTCGGTGCCCACGAAGTCGGCGCCGGCTTCCTCGGCCTTGGTGGCGTTCTCGCCGGCGGCGAAGACGGCGACGCGGACGGTCTTGCCCGTGCCGTTCGGCAGGGAGACGGTGCCGCGGACCAGCTGGTCGGCCTTGCGGGGGTCGACGCCCAGGCGAATGGCGACGTCCACGGAGGCGTCGTACTTCTGCGAGGAGGTCTCCTTGACCAGCTTGGTGGCCTCGATGGGGGCGTAGGCGCGGCCGGCGTCGATCTTCTCGGCGGCGGCCTTATAGGCCTTGGACTGCTTGCTCATGGTGAATCCAATCGTTTCGTTGGAGTGGTGGTACGGGCCGAAGCGGGCCCTGCCACGGTCAATGGTCGCCGCCCCGGTGCGGGGCGGCGGTGGGCGTGATGCCCGGTGTTACTTGCCCTCGACGACGATGCCCATGGAGCGGGCGGTGCCGGCGATGATCTTCGCGCCGGCCTCGATGTCGTTGGCGTTGAGGTCCGGCTTCTTCTGCTCGGCGATCTCGCGGCACTGGTCCATGGTCACGGTGCCGACCTTGTCGGTGTGCGGGACGCCGGAGCCCTTCTGCAGGCCGGCGGCCTTCAGCAGCAGCTTCGCGGCCGGCGGGGTCTTCAGGGCGAAGTCGAACGAGCGGTCCTCGTAGACGTTGATCTCGACCGGAATGACGTTGCCGCGCTGGTTCTCGGTGGCGGCGTTGTACGCCTTGCAGAACTCCATGATGTTGACGCCGTGGGCGCCCAGGGCCGGGCCGACCGGCGGGGCCGGGTTGGCCTGACCGGCCTGGATCTGCAGCTTGATGACTGCCTGGAGCTTCTTCTTCTTCGGAGGCATCGGGGACCTTCTTCCTTGTTACCGGGCGCGCCGCCGCCGTGATGCCGGGGCCTGCGGCCACCCGTCCGGATGCCGACCGCGCACGGCCAGCCACCGGGGATGAAAAAATTCGTCGCGCGCCGTGTTGGCGCGCGACGAATCAGATTACCTGCAGCGGGGCCGCCGACCCAAATCGCAGGGCGGCGGCATCCCGGCGGCGGCTAGGTGAGCTTCTCGACCTCGTCCAGGCCCAGCTCGACCGGGGTCTCGCGGCCGAAGATGGACACGAGGGCCTTGATGCGGCCGGTGGAGGCGTCGATCTCGGAGATCGTGGCCGCGACGGACGCGAAGGGGCCGGAGAGGATGGTGACGGACTCGCCGACCTCGTAATCGACGGCGACCTTGTCGTCCTCGACCTTCGGCGCGGAGGCGACGGACAGTTCGGCGGCGTCGCCCTGCTGGGCGGCGTCGGCGGTGACGGTCTCCTTCGGCATCAGGAACTTGGCGACCTCGCGGATCTTCACCTGGGTCGGGTGGCCCTCGGAACCGACGAAGGACGTGACGCCCGGGGTGTCGCGGACGACGGACCAGGACGGGTCGTCCAGGGACATGCGAACCAGCACGTAGCCCGGCAGCAGCTTGCGCTTGACGGTCTTGAGCTTGCCGTCCTTGCGCTCCTGGACCTCTTCGATGGGAACGATGACCTCGTGGATCTGCTCCTCGACGCCCAGGGTCTGGGCGCGCATCTCCAGGTTGGTCTTCACCTTGTTCTCGTAGCCCGAGTAGCACTGGATGATGTACCAGTCGCCGGGGCGGCGCTTGAGCTCGCGCTGGAACTCGCGCAGGCGCTGGCGGTACTCGGCCTCGGGGTCGACCTCTTCGGCCTCTCCCCCGGCCTCGCCGTCGGCCTGGTCCTCCACGCCCTGGCCCTCGGCGCCTTCGGCGACGGCGTCGGCGGCCTGCTCGGTCGCGCCGGCACCCTCGAGGCCCTCGGCGGCGTCCTGGCCCGCGCCCTCGGCGGCGGCCGTGGCGCCGGCGTCGACGTCGGTCTCCGCGGCCTCCTTGGCGGCGTCGATGATGGCGTCGCCGATGGGGCCGGTCGAGCCCTCGGCGTCGGAGAAGATGTTCTGACCGTCGTTCATTCGGTGCGACCCTTCCAGTCTGTGCGTGTCACGCTGTGCCTGTCGTGCAAAAGTTAATCCCGCCTACCGCGTGGCGCGGTGGCGGGATGAAACATCGTTGACGAGGAGTATACCCTAGCCGCCGAAAATCGACTGAATGCCCATTCCGGCGAGGGCGTCGACGCCCCACACCAGCGCCACCATGAAGACGAGGAACAGGAGGACGACGATGGTGTAGACGACCATCTGCTTGCCGGTGGGCCAGATGACCTTGCGCAGCTCGGAGATGACCTGCTTGACGAAGGTCACCGGGTTGCGGGTGCCGAGCTTTTCCTCGTCGTTTCGCTTGACGGGGCGGCTGTCTCGCGCCGCGGTGGCGGGGGCACCGGAAACCTGGCGCTTGCCCGTGGGCCGCGCTGCTGCGGTGGTGCTCTTTTCCTCTGCCACGTCTCTCCTCGAGGGGGTGTCCGGCGTAAGGGGTATTGCAGGGGCGACAGGACTTGAACCTGCAACCTGCGGTTTTGGAGACCGCTGCTCTGCCAATTGAGCTACGCCCCTTCGTCGCGCGAAGACCGCGCGACGGTTTCCCACCCTAGCACGAGGGCTAGCCGGGGATGGTGAACGTGGTCACCAGTAGCGATGGGGGGGATCGAACCCCCGACCTCACGATTATGAGTCGTGCGCTCTCACCATCTGAGCTACATCGCCCCAGATTCTTCCGCGCCGGCGCGGGCCGGAAAGCAGGCGCCGGACAAAAGAATGGAGCCCCCTGACAGAATCGAACTGTCGACCTTTTCCTTACCATGGAAACGCTCTGCCGACTGAGCTAAGGGGGCATGGCGACAAAGTTCGCGCTTGCGGTCTTGTGGACCCTCGGGCGCTCCCTGCGAAGCCGAGAGAAAGACTAACCCGACCCCGATGACATACACAAATCCGCAGGTCAACCCCGAAAAAACAGCTCCGGGAAACGTGGTCTTTCCGGGCCCACCACAAGCCCATCGCACGTGAGCGGACGCAGGCCGGCGGACGCACGCAAAAGACCGGCGCCCGGATCACTGGGTGATCCGGGCGCCGGTCGAAACTGTGCCAGATGATGGATTCGAACCATCGAAGGCAAAAGCCGACGGATTTACAGTCCGTTCCCTTTGGCCGCTCGGGCAATCTGGCGTACACCCCGTGGGTGCGAAAAGAATGCTACCCAGTACTTCCCGGGGCGCCAAATCAGCAGGTCGAAGGCCAAAGTGCGCCCTCGCCGGAGCGTGGCGGAACGATCAGCCCACGCGCTCGACGGTGTACTCCGCCACGTGGCGCAGCGCCGCCTTGGCGGGGATGTCCGGCAGGCCGGCGATGACACCGTCGGCCTCGGCCACCAGGTCGCGGACGAGCGCCAGGGCCCGGGCGGGGCCGGTGGAGCGCTCGAGCAGCTCGAGGGCCTCCTGCAGCAGGGCCTCGTCGGTGACGGGGCCGACGAGGATGTCGCGCAGGCGATCGCCCACGGGCCCCTCCTCGCGCAGGGCGTAGAGCACCGGCAGGGTGAAGACGCCCTCTCGGAGATCGGTGCCCGGGTTCTTGCCGGACTGCGCCGAATCCGAGGCGATGTCGATGATGTCGTCGACGATCTGGAAGACCAGGCCGACCAGCCCGCCATAGCGGGACAACGCCTCGACGGTCTCGTCGTCGGCACCGGCGTGCAGGGCGCCGAGGTAGCCGGACGAGGCGATGAGGACGCCGGTCTTCTCGCGGATCACCTGGAGGTAATGCTCGACTTCGTCGGCGCCGTCGGGGCAGCCGATGGATTCGCGCATCTGGCCGGTGACCAGTTCGCCGAAGGTCTGGGCGAAATGGGCGACGGTGTCGGCGCCCAGCCGTGCGAGCAGACGGGACGCGGTGGCGAAGAGGTAGTCGCCGGAGAGGATGGCCACCGAGTTCGACCAGCGGGCGTTGGCGGACGGGACGCCGCGGCGCATGTCGGCCTCGTCCATGACGTCGTCGTGGTACAGCGTGGCCAGGTGCGTCATCTCGATGACGGTCGCGGCGGTGATGACGTTGTCCGCTTCCGGTTCGGGGCCGAACTGGGCGGCGAGCATGGCGAACATGGGGCGGAAGCGCTTCCCGCCGGCGTCGGCGAGGTGGCGGACGTGCTCGACGAGGAATTCCTCGCCGCGGCTGAGTTCGGTGGTCAGCAGGTCCTCGCTGGCGCGCATGCCCCGGGTGACGACGCGTTCGAGCTCGGCATCGCCGAGTTCGACGCTGGCGACGCGTTCGCCGCCGGTCCGCTGGATGCTCGGTGCGTCGGAAACGCGGGTTGCGCCGTTACGCATTCGGGTCCTGCCTCGATTCGGGTCGTCGTCGGTTCGTCCGTCGCGCGCCGCCGCGGCGGGTCCTGCCGTCGGCTCGGGCGCCCCGTCGGCCGCCCGGGCGAAGCCCGCGCCGAACCTGTGGATATGCCGAACATACCGTAATCCACCGTCGCCCATGCCCCATCATCCGGCCCCGCGTCGACCGTCTCCCCCACCCCGTTCGGCCGCCCGGGCCCGTATAGCCTTGTCCACCATGAGCTCCCCGTCGCCCAGCCCCCAGCGTCCCCGGTCCAGCGCCGACGTCGTCGTGATCGGCGCGGGCCCGACGGGCGCGGCCGCCGCCGCCCATGCGGCCGATCGCGGGCTGGACGTCCTGCTGGTCGATGCGCAGACGTTTCCCAGGGACAAGACCTGCGGCGATGGCCTGACGCCGCGCGCGATCGCGGAGCTGGAACGCCTGGGCGTCGCCGATGCCGTGCGGTCCCGCACCCGCAACCGCGGGCTGAAGCTGCACGGCTTCGGCGGTTCGGTCACGGCGCCATGGCCGGAGGGCGCGTTTCCCGCAGAGGGTTCGGCGGTCCCGCGCACCATTTTCGATTCGATGCTCGTCGACCATGCGGTGTCGCGCGGCGCGGAACTCCTCGACGGGTGCCCGGTCACGTCGGTGGAGCGGGGCCCGGGCCGCAGCGTCGCCGCCGTGTCGGTTCGGCTTCACGACGGTTCGGCCCACCGCGTCGCCGTGAAATGGCTGTTGGTCGCCGATGGGGTGCGCAGTCCCGTCGGCAAGCAACTGGGGCGCGTGTGGCACCGGGACTCGGTGTTCGGCGTTGCCGCGCGGTCGTACTGCGACACCACTCGCGAGGAGGAGTGGATCCACTCGCACCTGGAGCTTCGCGACGCCGACGGCACCGTGCAGCCGGGCTACGGGTGGATCTTCCCGTTGGGCGAGGGCCGCGTGAACCTGGGCTGCGGCGCGCTGGCGACGTCCGCGCGGCCCGCGAAAGTCAACGTGAAGAAGCTGCTGCACCACTACGCCGGGCAGGTCCGCGATGAGTGGGGCCTGGGCGATCCGGAGTCGGTGACGTCGGCGCTGCTGCCGATGGGCGGCGCGGTCAGCCACGTCGCCGGCCCGAACTGGGCGCTGCTCGGCGACGCCGCGGCACTGGTCAACCCCCTCAACGGCGAGGGCATCGACTACGGCATGGAGTCGGCGCGGCTGGCCGTCGGCCTGATGTGCGACGTGGCGGGCGACCCGGCGGGACTCGAGCATTCGTGGCCCGCGATGCTGCGCGACCACTACGGCGAGGCGTTCTCGCTGGCGCGGCGACTCGCGGCGGGCTTGACCGTGCCGTGGCTGCTGCCGGCCGGCGGACCGGTGACGCTCGGCGCACCGTGGGGCGACGCGGTCATGGGTGCGGCCGCGCGGTTGATGGGCAACCTCGTGACGGACGACGACCGCGATCTCACCGCCCGACTGTGGCGGGCCGCCGGCCGCGCGTCGCTGGCGCTGGATTCCCGCGGTCCCTGGAGCTGACCGCCGGCTGCGCCGCGCACGACGGACAAACCGACGTGATGGCGGCGCCCGCCCCTACGCCGGCTTGATCGCCGAGTGCAGGGCGGCGATGCCGAAGGTCATGTTGCGCCACCCGCATTCGGCCCAGCCGTTGCGGTTGATTTCGCGGGCGAGCTCGTCCTGGCCGGGCCAGGCGCGGATGGACTCGGCGAGGTAGACGTACGCGTCCGGGTTCGAGGACACTGCCTTGGCCACCGCCGGCAGTGCCCGCATCAGGTACTCCTTGTACAGCGTGGAGAACACCGGCACCGTCGGGGTGGAGAACTCGCACACGGTCAACCGGCCGCCGGGGCGGGTGACGCGGGCCATTTCGCGCAGCCCGGCGCGGAAGTCATGGATGTTGCGCAGGCCGAAGCTGATGGTCACCGCATCGAAGGTGCCGTCGGGGAACGGCAGGTCCATGCCGTCGCCGCAGACCTTCGGCACGTCGCGGTGGGCGCCGGCGGCGAGCATGCCGCGGGAGAAGTCGCAGGCGATGACGGTCGCCCCGGACTTCGACAGCTCCACGGTCGACACGGCGGTGCCGGCGGCGAGGTCCAGGACCAGCTCCCCCGGGGCCAGGTCGAGGCGGCGCCCGGTTTCGCGGCGCCAGTGCGCGTCGATGCCGGCGCTGAGCACCGTGTTGGTGATGTCGTAGTTCTTGCCGACGCCGTCGAACATCGTCGCGACGTCGCGGGGGTCCTTGCCCAGATCTGCCCTAGCCACCCCGCCAGGCTACGCGACCGCGCGGCCGCGCAAGGAACCCGGGTGCGTGCCGCTGACGGCGGCGTAGTGGTCCATGAGCTGGTCGCACAGGGCCGACCAGGTGCGCTGCCGGACCGTGTCGCGGCAGACGTCGCGCATGGCTTCGGCGCGCTCGGGCTCACCCGGGAACGTCAGCTTTGCGACGGCCGCCGGCAGCTCCCGCTCGAAGGTCTCCGGGTCCAACAGGTCCCCGTTGACGCCCGGGGTGATCAGGTCGCGCGGGCCGCCCGCATTGGGGGCGATGGCGGGCACGCCCGAGGCGTGGGCCTCCTGCACCGCCTGGCAGAACGTCTCGAAGTCCCCGGTGTGGACGAACAGGTCCAGGCTGGCGAACGCCTGCGCCAGTTCCTCGCCGGTCAGCTGCCCGGTGAACACTGCGCCGGGCATCATCGCGGCCAGCTCGGGGCGCTCCGGCCCATCGCCGACGACGACCACCTGCACGTCGCCGCGCGCGGCGATCCCCGCCAGGCGCTCCACGGACTTCTCCGCGGCCAGGCGGCCGACGTAGCCCACGATCGGCTTGCCTTCCGGGCTCCACAGCTTGCGCAGCGCCGCCGACCGCTTCGACGGGTGGAAGCGCACGGCGTCGACGCCGCGGCCCCACTTGTGCACGTTGCGGATGCGGTGGCGGTCCAGGTCGGCGATGGTCGGCGACGAGGGCGCGAGGGTGCGTGCGCAGGCGTTGTGGATGACCCGGGTCCAGGCCCACGCGGCCGTCGACAGTCCCGCCAACTTGTAGTTCTTGGCGAAGCCCGCGACATCGGTCTGGTACACCGCCACGGCGGGGATGCGCAGCGTCTTCGCGGTGAACGCGCCCGCCGCGCCGAGGACGAAGGGCGAGGCCAGGTGCACCACGTCCGGCTTGAACTTGGCCAGGATCGCGGCCATGCGGGCCTCGGGGACGCCGATGGGCAGGGAATCGACCATCGGCACCATGACCGTGGGCACCCGCTCGATGCGGAATCCCCGGTAGGTCTCGTGCTCCTCCTGGAAGGGTCTCGCGCCAGGGGCGATCACCAGCGCCTCATGCCCATGGTCGGCCAGGTACTCCAGCACCCGGAGGACCGAATTGGTCACGCCGTTTATGTTCGGGAGGAAGCTCTCCGCCACAATCGCAACTCGCATGCGCTCCACCATCACATCCCCACCTCACCTCGCGGTGTCGCCGGGGTAACGGTTGCGGGATCATCAAGTGAACGCCTGGTGGCCCTGATGCTCAGCCACCACAGCGGCGCCGCGACGATCAGTCCCACGACGATGATGCTCAGCGCCGGAACGACCGACAGCGTCCACCGGCGGCCCTCCACCCGCACCCGCTCGGGCTCGGCGCGGTCGTATTCGACGCGCACCCGCTGCCCCTCCTCCAACCCGACGGGGAACAGCAGCCCCGTCGGCGGCGACCGGAACTCGCCGGTCTCGTCGATGAAGTCCACGGCCGTGCGCAACGCCCCCACGTGCCGCACCGCCGCCACCGCCCGCCCGGTGTCCGCCTCGATCGCCCGGTCGTCCGCCCAACTTCCGTAGACGAGACCACCGGCGACGACGAACAGGCAGATCAGCAGGAACAGGATCAGCTGACGCAGCCGCCGCGGCCACCCGCGGCGGAACCCCGGGCGACCCCGCGTCGTCGTACCCGGCGCCGTCGTGCCCGGCCCGCCGGACCGGCCCCCGGCACCGGTCACGTCGGCGGCACCCGCCTCTTCTCCCCTCGGCCGCTGCGACATTTAACCCAGAGCCGCTTTCCGCGCCAGGCCGTCGTGAAGCTCCCTGCGCCCCGCCCGCGACGTCGTGACCTCGATGACCCGGATCCCGTCCACGTCCGTGTCCGGGTGCAGCAGGGCCAGCAGATCCCCGAGGTCGGCGGTCTCCTCGTGGACGACCCCGTACGCGTCGCACAGAGCCGCGATGTCCACCGTGTGCGGAGTGCCGAAAACGCGCTCGAAGCCGCCGCGCAACGCGGGCGCACCCGCCTCGAGGGTCTCGAAGATGCCGCCGCCGGAATCGTTGGCCACCACGATGGTCAGCGACTCCGGGCGCGGCTCGGCGGGCCCGATGTTCAGCGCGCCGGCGTCGTGCAGGAAGGTCAGGTCGCCCATCAGCGCCAGCGTGCGCGGCGGGCGGATCTCGTCGGCGTGCGCACGGTCGCGGGCCAGCGCGACGCCGACGGCCGTGGCCACCGTGCCATCGATGCCCGCCGCCCCGCGCCCGGCATGGACGTCGACGCCCGGGAACGGCAGCCCCGCCCACGACGCGTCGCGCACCGGATTCGACGCGCCCAGCACCAGCTGCTCGCCCGTGCGCAGGCTGTCGGCCACCGCGGCGGCGACGTGCAGGCCGGTCAACTCGTCGGCCGTCTCCCCCAGCACCTCGCGCACGGCGGAGGCGCCCAACTCGGAGGCCGCCTCGCACACGTCGAGCCACTGGTCCGGGCACTCGCCGGAGACCTCGACCGCCGCGACCACGCGCCGGGCGTTGGCGCTGACGTCCGGGTAATCGTCGCCGGCGGCCACCACCGTGACGTCGATGCGCGGGTCGGCCAGCAGCCGCGCCACCCCGCGGTGCAGCGTGGGCCGGCCCAGCACCACGATCTGCTCCGGACGGCAGTCGTCGCGCGCGAACGTCGCCGCCGCCAACGGATGCACGGGCGTCTCCGGCGCGGGCGCGTTCGGCTCGGCGATGGTGGGCACGTCGGCGAGCGCCGGCAGGTCCGGCGCGCCGGAACCCGCGATTACCAGTGTTTTCTTCCCCAGATCGAGCTTTGCGACGCCCACGTTCCCCGCCTTGCCGGCCGCCAGATGGCGAAGCTCGGTCCACGGGCCGTCGCCACGCCCGGCGGGCAGCTCCGGCAGGTGCTCGTCGTCGTCCGGCACCAGCGGCTCGACCAGGCGGACGTTGAGGTGCACCGCACCGCCGCGCCCGGAGGCCAGGGCCGCCGCGACGAGCCGGTCCACCCGCGCCCGCAGGGCACGGGCACCGGACTCCGTGACCGGCGCCGTGCCGTCGACGTCGACCTCGGAGACGCTGGCGTCGTCGAAAAGCCGGTCCTGGACGATGGTCTGGTTCGCGCCCGTGCCCCGGTACGACGCCGGACGGTCGGCCGTCAGCGCCATCAACGGCACCCCCGAATACGTCGCCTCGACCATCGCCGGCAGCAGATTCGCCACCGCGGTCCCCGACGTCACCGCCACCGGCGTCACCGTCCCCGTCGCCGCCGCCAGGCCGAGGGCCAGGAAGGCGGCGGAACGCTCGTCGGCGCGGACGTGCAGGCGCAGGCGCCCGGCGCGCTCGGCGGACAGCAGCGCGCGGGCCAGCGGCGCCGACCGCGACCCCGGGCACACCACGGCCTCGCGGGTGCCGCAGCGGATCAGCTCGTCGACGATGAGCGCCGCCACCATCTCCGAGGGGGCCGCAGGAGCCGCCGCGGGGGTCGCCGAACGCGCCTCCGCATGCGCCTCCACATTTGCCTCCGAGGGGGCCGCATTCCTGTCATTGTCGTTGCCGTCCATCACCCTGCCCAGGTTAGTGGAGCGCCGGCGGGGCCCGTCGCCGCCCCGAGCACGCGGCTTGCATCACCTAACCCCGGACGCTTCCCCGATTTCGTTGCACCAAATCTCTGAAGCGTCCGGGGTTAGGTGCACGATCGGCCGATAGCACTTCTCGAGAGGCCCGAGAGGCTCAAGAGGACGAAAGCGGACGGGGTCGCTACTCTGCGGACGGTGTACGGGGGTACACGCAAGCATTCGACCCCGGAGAAATCAGCCGGGGACGATCAGAGGACTGACGGAGACAATCGGGGACGGGGGAACGGGCCGTGAATCGCCATGACCAAACGAACAACGGTGCGGGGATTCCGGCGAGCAGCACTCGGGCAAAAGACGTGCGCGAATGGCTGAGCACGCGCGAAATTTGGACGACGGCCCAGCTCAACACCATCGGGCTCGACTCCCGGTCCATCAATCGCGTCGTCGAGGAGCGATTTCTGCACCGGGTGGAGCGCGGCGTCTACGTCCGGGCTCCCGCCGATGACCACCTCCTCCTACGCGCTCTCGCCCGCAACCGCCCGAGTCTGGTGTACTCCGGCCCAACGGCCGCTCATCTGTACGGGCACGGCCCGATGGAATGGCCGGCACAGGGCCGGGTCGCGAAAGGCACTTCGACGATGGGCAACGACCTGCTGACGCTGTCCGAAACGCGCGTGAAGGCGTTCCGCACCATTGGGGACCTCCGCGTGACGACGCCGGCCGCAACGGCCGCGGCCATGCCCGCGATGAGCGACGGCCAGATCATCACTTTCCTCGCCCGCGAGTACCGCGGCATCGGCGGCAACGACCTGCTGGCACGCGATCTGGCGGCGATGGGCAAAACCGACCGCCGCCGCATCGGGGCGCTGGCCCGGCGAGCCCCCGCGGGAGCGGCGAGCAGTTACGAGCGGACGCTGCAGGAGGGCCTGGCGGCGCGCGGCATCGACGCGGAGCTGAACCGGCGGATCGGGCCGTACACCTGGGACGCGGTCATCGCGAACGGCCGGACGGTGGTCGACATCGACAGTTGGGCGTTCCATGCGGCGCAGGGCGCGCACGCGTCGGACCGCACGTTCATCGTCGATCGATGGAAGACCAACGACGCCTTCCGCCGCGGGTGGGCGCCGCTGCGGTACACGGATTCATGCATCATGTTCGCGCTGAAGGCGGTGCTCGATCAGATCGCGGACACGGTTGCTTTTCGACGGGCCCACCGCCGCCTGCGCACCCCGAACGAGCTGAGGAGCGACGATCAACCCGTGTGGGACTGGCACCAGTCGTTGTGAGGCCCCGCCGGGATCAGGCGCCGGGATCAACCACAGAGATCAGCCGCCGAGAACGTCCAGCGCCGCGCCCAGGCGGCGGTGCCACCAGTCGCGGCGGTCGGCCGGTGCGGCGCATTCGTCCAGGACGGCGGCATCCGGCGTGACGGGTCCGACGGCGATGCGCCCGTCGACGATGGGTCGCTCGGCGACGTCCACGGCGAACAGGGACCCCGTCGCCAGGCCGGCGGCGTTGGGGCGGACGTGCATGCCGTCGTCGTCGGAAAGCGACGGCAACGCCGCCACCGCCCGCAGACCCGCGCCCATGCCGACCGCCGACTCCAGGGCCGACGAGACGGTGATCGGCACGCCGAAGCGGCCGATCTCCCCGGCGACGCGCAGCACCTCGCCGACGCCGCCCAACGGTGCGGCCTTGACCACCGCGACATCGCAGGCGCCGGCGCGCACCACCGCCAACGGATCGCCGGCCTTGCGGATCAGTTCGTCGGCGGCGACCCTCGCGAAGATCCCCGAGCGCTGCAGGGTCCCGCGGACGTGCGCGAGCTCGTCGACGGTGCGGCAGGGCTGTTCGACGTAATCCAGCGGCCCGCTGCGGGTCAGGGCGCCGACGGCGGCGATGGCCTCGTCGGGGGTCCAGCCGCCGTTGGCGTCGACGCGCACGCGCGGGAGGATGTGCCGCTCGTCGAACCAGGCGCGGACGGCGTCGACGCGGGCGACGTCATCGGCCAGCGTCTGCCCCGCTTCGGCGACCTTGACCTTCACGGTCGTGCAGCCGGGGTAGCGTTCCAGCAGCTTTGCGACGATCTCCCCGTCCGCCGCCACATCGACCGCCGGGATGGTGGCGTTGACTTCCACGGAGTCGATCAGCGGTTCCGGCGGCGCGCCCCAGCCCATCTCGAGCGTGCACCGCAGCCACCGGGAGGCCTCCTCCGCGCCGTACTCCGGGAAAGGCGACCACTCGACCCAGCCGCCGGGGGCGTCGAAAAGCATGACCTCGCGGACCTCCACGCCACGGAAACGCGTGCGCAGCGGCAAAGCGACCACGCGGGAGCGGTCGATGAGCTCGGAGAGGCCGGGCAGGGCGGGCGGGGCGGACTGGCCGGGGGCGTCGCTGGCGTCGGGGCGGTGCATGGGCCCATCGTGCCATGCCCCGGCGCGTGGCCCGGGTCACCCGATAACCTGGGCCCATGACCGATTCAACCGCCAATCCGTTCCGCGCCGACCAGTGGCGCGCCGTGCCGGGGTTCGAGGACCTCACCGACATCACGTACCACCGCCACGCCGGCGAGGGCCGGGCCAACGGCATCGTCCGCATCGCGTTCGACCGCCCCGAGGTGCGCAACGCCTTCCGCCCGCACACGGTCGACGAGCTGTACCGCGCGCTGGACCACGCGCGCCGCACGCCGGACGTGGGCGTGGTGCTGCTGACCGGCAACGGCCCCTCCCCCAAGGACGGCGGCTGGGCGTTCTGCTCGGGCGGCGACCAGCGCATCCGCGGCCGTTCCGGCTACCAGTACGCCACGTCGCATGATTCCGACGTCGAGGGCGCCACCGCCGATTCCGTCGACGAGGCCCGCGTGAAGGTCGAGGGCGGCCGCCTGCACATCCTGGAGGTGCAGCGGCTGATCCGCACCATGCCGAAGGTGGTCATCGCCGTGGTCAACGGCTGGGCGGCCGGTGGCGGGCATTCGCTGCACGTGGTCGCGGACCTGACGCTGGCGTCGCGGGAACACGCGCGCTTCAAGCAGACCGACGCCGACGTCGGCTCCTTCGACGCGGGCTACGGCTCGGCGTACCTGGCCAAGCAGGTCGGCCAGAAGTTCGCGCGCGAGATCTTCTTCCTGGGCCGCCCGTACGACGCCGAGACGATGCAGCGCATGGGCGCGGTCAACGAGGTCGTCGACCACGCGGACCTGGAGGACGTCGCCGTGGAGTGGGGCCGCGCGATCAACGGCAAGTCGCCGACGGCGCAGCGGATGCTGAAGTTCGCGTTCAACCTCACCGACGATGGGCTGATGGGCCAGCAGGTCTTCGCCGGCGAGGCCACGCGACTGGCGTACATGACCGACGAGGCCGTCGAGGGCAAGAACGCTTTTCTGGAAAAGCGCGACCCTGATTGGGACGACTTCCCCTTCTACTACTGACGGGGCGGGGCCCGGATCTCGGGGGGGGGCGGGGCCGTTGTAGCGTG
>DHCFJ07801__coassemble_1852_pt1 | contig 20261 bp, 16 predicted proteins | sample DHCFJ07801__metabat2_high_PE_026 | metagenome-assembled genome bin DHCFJ07801 | reverse complement strand
CAGCCCGTTGATGGGGATGGCCCCGCATGCCGACCTCGGTGGCAGCGGCGCCTCCAGCCGCAGGATGCGGTCGAGCGTGTCGGCGTCGGCCGCGACGGCTTCCGCGACGGGCAGAAAGTGCGACAGGTCGGAGCTGATGATCAGCAGCGTGTCGTCGTCGGCCATGACCGCGGCGACGAGTTCGGTCATCTCCGCCACCGTCGCGTCCCCCGCCACCAACGGCAGAACGGGCAGGCCGGGTGCGATGACCTGCAGGAAAGGCAGGTGGACCTCCACGGAATGTTCGCGGGCGTGGACGCCGGGCGAGGTGACCAGCAGATCCGGGAAGGTCGGGGCCAGACGAGCGCGCAGGTCGTCGCAAAGCCCCGCCGGCACGGCGACGGAACCCAGCGGCGTGTCGAAGGCGTCGACGCCGGCATCCGCGACGCCGCGCACGGGCACGCGGTGGGCCGGGCCGAGGACCACGGCGCGGGCGAACCGGGAGGGGACGATGAGCCGGTATCCGGAGGCCGCCACGGCACCCGAATAGACGTAGCCCGCGTGGGGCAGGATCAGCGCGCGGGGCGGCGGGGCGTCGTCAGGCGGCGCGGCACCTGCCAACAGTGCCTCGATCTGCTCGCGCAACTCGCGCGCGTCCGCGGGGTAGAACGTGCCGGCCACGGCGGGCGGGCGGGTGCGGGGACCCGGCTTTTCGCGGAACATGCTGGGGAACATGGGACACCTCCGGTGACCCCAGGGTACGTCGGGGCCCGGATCCGGGGCGGGCGATAAAGTCGGGGCCATGAATGCCGTCGCCCCACGCGAGTCGATCGACCTCATCCGCCGCTGGTCCGGGCAGGCGGTGCGGGTGCTCGACGGTCGCGGGCGCATCGCCGACGCCGCCGCCGGCGCGACCGCGGAACTCGTGCAGCGCACGGTGCCGGTCAAACTCGACGGTGGCGTGGCGTGGCGGGTGTTGCCCGTCGATTCCGCGGCCCTGCTGCGCGCCGGCGAGATCGTGCGGCACCGGTGGCTGACCGGGATCGGGATGGAGGAAGCGCGGCTCGTCGACGAGCTCGCCGGGCCCGCAGCGACGGCCGTGCGCGAGACGTGGGCGGCCGAAGGGTGGCGCAGGTTCTTCTCGCGCCCGGATGCGCGCGCGACGGCGGATCGGGCGGTGGCGTACCTGGGTGACGTGGTTGACCGCGTGCGCCGCCGCGAGCTGCCGGCGTTGCTGGACCGGCTGGAGGTCGAGGCCACCAGCGCCGCGCCGCAGTTGGTGCCCACGGACCTGATGTACCCGGACGTCGGGGTGCTGCAGGTGCTTGCCGACGGCCTGCCGGGCGGGTTCGGGGCGCCCGAGCTGTTGTCCGGTGCGGATGTCGCCGCATTGCCGGAGGCGCTGGGGGCGCTGGCCAGTGCGTTGGAGACGGAGCGGACGACGCGCTTGGCGGCGATCGGCGCGGGCGAACGGCTGCGCGGGGTGGCCGTCGGCGAGTTGTTGGCGGGGCTGGGGGTGGAGGCGCTGCGCGACGTCACGCGCGACCGGCTGCGCATCGCGCCCATCGAGGACGCGGGTTTGCGGACGGTGGGGGCGGTGCTGGCGGCGGGGGCGTCGCTGGCGGAGGTGCCGGGCATCGGGCCGGATTCGGCGCGGAAGTTGCTCGGTGCGGCGCAGACGCTGCGGCAGCAGACGTTCGACGATCAGCCGGTGCAGCTGGATCCGGCGAACCGGTCGCCGGAAGCCACCGACGTACTGCGGCAGTTGCGCCGCTGGGAGATCGCCCGCGGGCCGCTGCGGGGCCCGGACGGGTCGACGGCGGCGGTGGCGCTCTCGGCACTGGCGCCCGTGATGGCCCCGGGCGTCGGCGACGTGGTGGTGTTCCCGACCTCCGGCCGCGGAATCCCCGAATTCCGGGGTGCGGTGGCGGGCGTGCTGCGCCTGGCCGAGGCGCTGCGTGGTGCGGCGGGACGGGTCGCAGGCGGCGGGGACAAGGCCGGGGCAGCGACTGGGACACCGCCGGGCGCGTCCCCGAACGCCTCCGACGAAGAGCTGTGGGCGGATTTCCGGGCGCGGCCGGCGGATTATCAGGCGCTGGCGGCCCAGCTGGGGTTGCTTCCCGACGAAGGCGAGCGCGTCCACGGCGACCTGCCGGAGGAGATCGTCGCGGCGATTCGCGGCATGGACCTGGACACCCGCTATTTGGCGGCGTCGCTGCGCGGTTACCAGGATTTCGCGGCGCGGTTCGCGCTGGTGCAGAAGAAGGTGCTCATCGGCGACGAGATGGGTCTGGGCAAGACCATCGAGGCGCTGGCCGCGCTGACGCATCTGCACGCCGAGGGGCGGACGCATTTCCTGGTCGTGTGCCCGGCGGCGGTGGTGTCGAATTGGATCCGCGAGGTGGAGTCGAAGTCGCGGCTGGAGGCGCGCCGGCTGCACGGCGCGGCCCGCGAGCTGGCGGTCGACGAGTGGCTGACCCGCGGGGGAGTCGGCGTGACCACCTATGGCACGTTGGGCACGGTCCGCGACCGCGTCGCCGCGTGCCCGGGGCTGGCCTGCGTGATCGTGGACGAGGCCCACTACATCAAGAATCCCGCGGCGAAGCGGTCGCAGTTGTTGGCCGGGGTGATCGCGGAAGTCGACGGCGCGATCCTGCTCACCGGCACGGCGCTGGAGAACCGCATCGATGAGTTCCGCACGCTGGTGGGCTACCTGCGCCCGGACCTGGTGGAAGGGGAGAAGGACGTGCCGGTGGCGGAATTCCGCGAGCTGGTCGCGCCGGTGTACCTCCGGCGCAATCAGGCCGACGTGCTCGACGAGCTGCCCGATCTGGTCGAGGTCGACGATTGGGTGGAGGCCACCGAGGCGGACGAAGCCGCGTACCGGAAGGCCGTCGGCGAGGGGAACTTCATGGCCATGCGGCGGGCGGCGTACGTCGCCGGCGCAGGATCGGCGAAGGTGGAGCGGTTGGTCGACATCGCCGAGGAAGCCCGCGACAACGGTCGCCGCGTGATCGTCTTCTCGCACTTCCGCGATGTGATCGACACGGTCATGGCGGTCCTGGGTGACGTCGCGGTGGGCCCTTTGACCGGCGACGTGCCGGCCAATCGGAGGCAGGAGCTGGTCGACGAGTTCTCCGCAGCCGACGGTGGGGCGGTGCTGGTGTCGCAGATCGTGGCTGGCGGCGTGGGCCTGAACATCCAGGCGGCGTCGGTGGTGGTCATCTGCGAGCCGCAGCTGAAGCCGACCACCGAGTGGCAGGCCATCGCCCGCGCGCACCGCATGGGCCAGTTGGAGAGCGTCCAGGTGCACAGGTTGCTGCTGGAGGATTCCGTCGACGCGCGGATCCTGGAGATCCTCGCCCGCAAAAAGCAGCTTTTCGACGACGTGGTGCGGGTGTCCACCACCGCCGAGGCCGCGCCGGAGGCGTACGACGTGTCGGAGGCGGAACTCGCGCGCGAAATCATCGCCGCCGAGCGGGAGCGGCTGGCGGTGGATCCCGAGAATCGACCGTGACCTGCGGATTAGCCCACCATGCCGACAATGTTGTAATCTGTGGCAGTTGCCGTTGAACGGCAGCGGCGGACTGTGGCGCAGCTTGGTAGCGCACCTCACTGGGGGTGAGGGGGTCGCAGGTTCAAATCCTGTCAGTCCGACCAAAGCGTCACATGCAGTTCGTCACGGCTGCGGCCCCGGTGGAGATCATCTCCGCCGGGGCTTTTTGCGTGCGTGGGCGCGACGGGCTTTCAGAACGGTGTGCACTGGAGCTGCTCTACGGTGACATCCGGCTGACGACAGGTGATGTGAAGGGCATTGGGCGGTTTACATGTCACGCATTTTCGGAAAATGACCGGGTATCGCTATCCTTAGCGCTATTCTTCAGGACCATCCCGCCGCCCGGCGGGGCATGCGCTGGAGCGGACGCGTCCGACGCGCCCGCCAATGCGACTTCAGGAGGCAGCAATGACCCAGATTTCGAGCCGTCACGAAAACGTCGCCCGCGACTTCGCGGCCGTCGCGGACCGCGTCACCAAGTGGGATGCGCCCACCCCGGTTCCCGAGTGGATCACCGGCGACATCGTCGAGCACCTGCTCACCTGGTTCCCGCCCGCCCTCGAGTCCTGGGGCGGCCCGTCCCTGACGGACATCCCGTCGCGCGGCCTCGCCGATCGCTGGCGCCTGCGCACCGTCGAGGTCCAGGCCATCCTCGACGACCGCGACCTCGCCTCGAAGACCATCGAGTCCGGCGACTTCGCCGGCATGCGCCTCGACGAGGCCATCGACCGCCTGTACACCGCCGACGTGTTCATGCACACGTGGGACCTGGCCAAGGCCGCCGACATCGAGGTCCACCTCTCCGGCTCCTACGCCGCCGGCGTGCACGAGGGCCTGGCCGCGATGGGCGAGGGCCTGCGCGACTCCGGCCACTTCGGCCCGGCCGTCGACACCGATTCCGAGGACCAGGTCGAGCGCCTCATGGCCTTCGTCGGCCGTGACCCGCAGTGGTCCGCGCCCTCGCTCGCCTCGACCACCAGCTAGTTTCCGGGCAGTCGTCCCACCAGCAGTTCCGCCAATTCGCCGTCGTCGCCGCGAAACGCGTTGACGTCGACGGCGAACCCGGCCACCGACCCCCGATCCGTGAATTGCCACAGGTCGGGGGTTCGTCCTCGGAAGGGCCGCCACGCGCGGTGCCCGTCTCCGGGGTAGCGGTCGCCGCCCGGCCACTGCGCAAGCCACAGCCCACCGCCGATGGCGGGAAACGGGCGCAACCGCCAGTACGACCGCGTCGTGTAGATCCCGGCGCACCGCACGCCCCGGTCCGCCAACGCGTCCGCCGCCGCTGCCACATCCGCCGCGCTCAGGTGATGAGGCGCGGTCTCGACGTCGAGCCAGACCGCCGGGGCGTCGTCAAGCACGGGCCCGTACGCGGCGACCAGCTGCTTTGCGACGACCCGCACCTGTTCCCGAAACGTCGTGCCCTCCAGTGGATGGCGGACGTACCAATAGGCCCCGACGGCGAGCCCGTTGGCCCGGGCGTCGGCGACGTGCGAGGCGAACACCGGGTCCGCGTACGTGCCGTCGCAGGCGCGGACGATGGCGAAACGGTGCCCGGCGGCCACGGCCGCGGACATGGGCAGCCCGTCCTGCCACTGGCTGACGTCGATGCCGGTGAGGATGGCGAGACCTTTCCGGGCCCGGGCCTACGCCGCCGAATCGGTGTCCGGGCCGACCTGGTGGATCTGCAGCAGATTGCCGAAACCGTCGTCGAAGACGGCGCGGACCATGCCGTCGGGAAGCTCCTGCGGCTCGACGGTGAACGTCACGCCGGCCGCCGCCAGGCGCGCGTGCTCGGCGCGGACGTCATCGACCTCGAAGGTGTTCACCGGAATGCCGTCGGCGAACAGGGCCTCCTTGAACGGGGCCACGGCCGGGTGGCCGTCCGGCTCCAGGACGATCTCCGGGCCATCCGGGCGATCGGGGGAGACGACGGTCAACCAGGACACGTCGGGGCCCATGGGCATGTCGTGCTTGACCTCGAAGCCGAGGATTTCGGTGTAGAAGCGCTTGGCCGCCGGCTGATCCGGGACGAAAATGCTGGTGAAGACGATGCGCATGGCTACCGCACCACGATTCCGTCGGAGTCGGCGTAGACCATGTCGCCCGGCACGAAGTCGACGCCGCCGAAGCTGACCACGACGTCGCGCTCGCCGGAACCGGTCTTCGTGGACTTGCGCGGATTGGTGCCCAGCGCCTTGCAGCCGAAGTCCATCTCGCCGATGAGCTTCGAATCGCGCACGGCGCCGTGGACGATGACGCCCGACCAGCCGTGATCGCGGCCCAGCGCGGCGATGACGTCGCCGACCAGCGCCGTGTGCAGCGAGCCTGCGCCGTCGATGACCAGCACGCCGCCGTCGGAATCCTCCGACAGCACCGCCTTGAGCAGCGCGTTGTCCTGGAAACAGCGGACCGTGGAAATGCGGCCGCAGAACTCGCGGGTGCCGCCGATGTCGCGGAACTGGGTGTCGCAGCTGCGCACGTGCGAGCCGATCTCGTCGACCAGGTCGGCGGTGGGGATGAACTGGGTCGCGCCCATGGTGGCCTCCACATTCTGTTGGCGGTTGCGGTCCGGCCGTGCAACGGCGGGAACGGTGTCTTTCCCCAACATTGCCAGACGTCGCGGATCATCGGGTGCGTTAGGCTGGATCGACGTAAGGGCCGGTGCCGGGGAAGTCGGGCACGCGGGCGTCGCAGAGCGGATGGAGGCTCACGTGGCCGGAATGAACTGGTTTTGGAAGGCCCTCGGGGGCAAGGAGGGCCGCGACCAGAAGCGCAGCGTGTCGCTGGTGGCGCGCGCCGCCGCACTCGAGCCGGAGCTGAAGGAACTGTCGGACGCCGATCTCGTCGCCCGCGCCCGCGACAACCGCGATGACGCGCCAGAGTTGCTGGCCTGCCTGCGCGAGGTCGCCGACCGCGCCATCGGGATGCGCCCGTTCGACGTCCAGCTGCAGGGCGCGCTGCGCCTGCTGGAGGGTGACGTGGTCCAGATGGCCACCGGCGAGGGCAAGACGTTGTCCGGTGCGCTGGCCGGTGCGGGCTTCGCGTTGCGCGGCGAGCGCGTGCATTCGGTGACCGTGAACTCGTACCTGGCCCGCCGCGACGCCGAGTGGATGGGGCCGATTTTCCGGTTCCTGGGCCTGACCGCCGCCTCCGTCCACGAATCCGACGACGCCGAGGCCCGCCGCGCCGCCTACGCCAGTGACGTGGTGTTCATCGCGGTCAACGAGCTCGGCTTCGACGTGCTGCGCGACCGGTGCGCCGTCTCCGTCGCCGAGCGCGTCCAGCAGCCGGCGCGGGTGGCCATCATCGACGAGGCCGACTCCGTCCTCGTCGACGAGGCCCTGGTGCCGCTGGTCCTCGCCGGTTCCGCCCCGGGCGAGGCGCCGACGGGCCGCATCACCGACATCGTCCGCCGCCTGGTCAAGGGCGACGACTTCACCGTCGACGCCGGCCGGCGCAACGTGTTCCTCACCGACACCGGCGCGTCGCGGGTCGAGCGGTTGCTCGGCATCGATTCGCTTTACGACGAGGACAACGTCTCCACGACCCTCGTCCAGGTCAACGTCGCCCTGCACGCCCGCGAGCTGCTGCGCCGCGACGTGGACTACATCGTCCGCGATGGCAAGGTGGCGCTGGTCGATTCGTCGCGGGGCCGCATCGCCGATCTGCAGCGCTGGCCCGACGGGTTGCAGGCGGCGGTGGAGGCCAAGGAGGGCCTGGCCGTCTCCGGCGGCGGCCGCGTGCTGGACACCCTGACCATCCAGCAGCTGGTCGGCCGGTACGACATCACGTGCGGCATGACCGGCACGGCCGTGGCCGCGGGCGACCAGTTCCGCGAGTTCTACGGCATGCGGGTGTCCGTCGTCGAACCCAACGAGCCGTGCATCCGCGACGATGAGCCGGATCGGATCTACGCCACCGGCGACGATGCGTTCGCGGCCGCCGTGGAGGAGGTCATCGCCGTTCATGCCACGCGCCGCCCGGTGCTGGTGGGCACCCGCGACGTCGCCGAATCGGAGCGGCTGGCCGAGACCCTGGCCGAGCGGGGCATCGACGCCGCGGTGCTCAACGCGAAGAACGACGAGGCGGAGGCCGCCGTCATCGCCGAGGCGGGTGCCCCGGGCCGGGTGACCGTGTCCACGCAGATGGCCGGCCGCGGCACGGACATCCGGCTCGGCGGCGCCGACGAGGAGCATCGCGACGAGGTCGTGGAACTCGGCGGTCTGTGCGTCATCGGCGTCGCCCGGCACCGCACCGGGCGGCTCGACGGCCAGCTGCGCGGCCGCGCGGGCCGACAGGGCGACCCGGGGTCCAGCGTCTTCTTCGTCGCACTCGACGACGACATGGTGGTCGAGGGAGGAGCGGGGGAGGAATTGACCGTCACCCCGGAGGCCGATGGCCGCATCCGCGACGCCCGCGCCGCCGCCCACGTCGACCGCGCCCAGCGCGTCACCGAGGCGACGATGCTGTCCATCCACGCCACCACGTGGAAGTACAACAAGCTCATCGGCGACCAGCGCGCGATTCTCGACGATCGCCGCGAGAGGTTGCTCACCACGGATCTGGCGTGGCGCGAGTTGTCGGGGCGCGAGCCCGAGCGCGCCGAGGAGGTCCTGTCGGAGGTGCCGGAGGACGTCGCGGTGGGCGCGGCCCGCGAGATTGCCCTGCATCACCTGGACATGGGGTGGTCGGAGCATCTCGGGGACCTCGACGATCTCCGCGAGTCGGTGCACCTGCGGGCGCTGGCCAAGGAGAGCCCCATCGACGAGTTCCACCGTGCGGCGATCTCCGCGTTCAAGAACCTGGCGGCCGAGGCCGTCGACGAGGCCGCGAAGAGCTTCCGCACCGTGGCCATCACCGCCGACGGCGTCGATCTGGACGCCGAGGGCATGGGCCGTCCCAGCTCCACGTGGACCTACATGGTCAACGACAACCCGCTGTCCGGCGGCGATTCGGTGGTCGGTTCGGTCGCCGCGATGTTCCGCTGAGGCTCCGGCAAACGGGCGTCCGCCGGGATGTCCCAGGTGGGCGGCAGGGTTGAGGGAGTCGCCCACGCGGGGTCGGCGGTAAGGCTATGATTTAGGGCGTTACAGGAAATCGGACGATTATCCGGAGGAAGTGCAATGACGAACAACACCGGCAAGCCTGAGGCATCGGTTGAGACGACCTCGGTCTTCCGCGCGGACCTGCTCAAGGAGATGGAGTCCGGAGCGGGCCAGGACACGGCGGTGCCCGGCGTCGAGGGGCTGCCCGCCGGTTCGGCGCTCCTCGTGGTGAAGCGCGGGCCGAACGCGGGGTCTCGATTCCTGCTGGATCAGCCGGTGACCACCGCCGGCCGCCACCCGGACAGCGACATTTTCCTCGATGACGTCACCGTGTCGCGCCGCCACGCGGAGTTCCGAATGGAGGGCGACAAGTTCGAGGTCGTCGACGTGGGATCGCTCAACGGCACCTACGTCAACCGCGAGCCGAAGAACTCGGCCGACCTTTCCAATGGCGATGAGGTCCAGATCGGCAAGTTCCGCCTGGTCTTCCTCACCTCGCCGAAGTAGAGCACAGGGAGTACCCACCGCCGTGGCAGCCGTCCCAGCTTCCGTCCCCGATTCGGGAAGCACCTCCCCGCGGACCCGTTCCGCGGGGAAGATGTCCATCGGTGCCGTTTTGTCGGAGCTCCAGCAGGAGTTCCCCGACGTGACGGTGTCGAAGATCCGCTTCCTCGAGTCCGAGGGCCTGATTTCGCCGTCCCGCAGCCAGTCCGGGTACCGGCGGTTCGCGCGTGCCGACGTCGATCGTCTCCGCTACATCCTCACCGTCCAGCGCGACAACTACCTGCCGCTGAAGGTGATCAAGGAACAGCTGGACAACATCGACGCGGGCAACGTCGCCGCAGCCGGCGAGGGTTTGGCCACGGTGACGCCGCTGGTGACCCCGGATCAGTTCCGCGAGGCCGCGGTGGTGTACCTGACGCGGGCGGAGCTGGCGGAGCGGGCGGGCATCGACGAGGAATTCGTCGGCAGCCTGGTCCGCGCGCGCCTGCTGTCGCCGGACGCGATGGACGGTTTCGACGGCGATGATCTGGCGGTGGCGACCACCGCCGGCAAGCTGCGCGAGTTCGGCCTGGATGCCCGGCACATGAAGACGGTGCGCACGGCCGCGGCGCGCGAGGCCGATCTGGTCGGCCAGGCGGCGGCGCCGATGGCGCGGTCGAAGGGGGACGGCGCCCGCCAGAAGGCGGAGGAGATGGCGCGCGAGATGACCGCGCTGTTGGTCACCCTGCACGGGACCTTGGTCAAGCGCCAGGTCAACGACGACCTGAATCGCTGAGCGGGGAAGAGTTTCATTGGGCATGGACGAGTTCGTCGAGGTCGAGTCGCGCGGGATCCTGGTGCATGAGCCGGAGGATCACCCCGTTCTGCTGCTGTCCTGGCCGGGCAGCGGCCGGGTGGTGCCGGTGTGGCTCGGTGCCGCGGAAGCCGCGTACCTCGCCGCGCGCGAGGCCGGCATGACGCAGAACCGTCCCTGCGCCCAGGACGTCATCGTCGAGATGGCGGAAAGCACGGGCAATTCCATCGAGCGGGCCGAAGTCACCGGGTTCCACGAAGGCGTGTTCATCGCCGCGCTGGTGCTGTCGGATGGCGGCCGCGTGGATTGCCGCGTGTCCGATGCGTTGGCCGTGTGCGAGATCTCGGAGGCGCCGCTGGTGGTGGCGCGGGAGATTCTCGAGGCCACGTCCGTTCCGGCCGGCGCGCTTTTCGACGACGACGTCGACGGGCCCGCCGCGCAAGAGGAAGAGTCGGTCGAGGAGTTCGCCCGCTTCCTCGACGAGATCGACGCCGCCGACTTCCTGGGGGAGGACGGTCGCGGCGGGGACGACGCGGACGATCGCTGACCGTCCACGAAACCGGGGGGGGGACGAAACGAGACGACGGATCACGGGCCCGGTGGCCGTCGTCAAGCATGTTTTTGATGCGCGAAGCTGTTACTCGTGTGACTGGATTTGACTGAAGTGTCGCAAGTGGCACCCCCATTCACCCCCGAAGTCTGATCCTTGACTTGAGTGGGAAAAACCCACGTCGCGTGTCCGGTCAGTGCCGTGAACTGGGGCTTTGTAATTTCAAAACTCTGAACCTGAAGTTTAGGTTTAGACACGCGGCGTGTTGGCCGAAATCCTGTTGACAGTGCCTTACCCTTGGCGAAAGATAAACGACATCAGTGGAACTACCAGGGGAGAATACGAACATGGCCGACGATCGCTTCGCTGATCGCCCCGACGCCGACCTCAACGACGCCGCAGACGCCGGCGTGCAGGAGTCGCTGTTCGACATGGGCCCGGACGAGGAAGTGGGCTACCGCGTGCCCATCGCCTGCCAGGCCGCCGGGATCACCTACCGCCAGCTCGACTACTGGGCCCGCACCGGGCTGGTCGAGCCGTCCATCCGCAACGCTCACGGCTCGGGTTCGCAGCGGCTCTACTCGTTCCGCGACATTCTGGTCCTGAAGATCGTGCGCGGTCTGCTCGACACCGGCATCTCGCTGCAGAACATCCGCCTGGCCGTGGACAAGCTCCGCGACCTCGGCGTCGATGACCTGGCCACCATCACCCTGGTGTCGGATGGTCGCACCGTGTACCAGTGCCGCTCCAACGAGGAGGTCATCGACCTTCTCAACGGCGGCCAGGGAGTGTTCGGCATTGCGGTGCCGGGCATCATGAAGGAGCTCGCCGGCTCCATCGCCAGCTTCCCGTCCGAGCGCGTGGACGGCACCCCGGGCGACGGCCCCGTCGACGAGCTGGCCGCCCGCCGCCGTCGCCGCATCGGCTGACCGCCCCGCGCACCACGAACGCCCCGCATCTCCCCGCGGGGCGTTTTTTCGTGTCCGGCTAGAGTCCCATCGCCGCGACCAGGGCCGCGGTCAGATCCTCGCCGGCGACGCGGACCGAGCCGCCCGTGGCCGAGGCCAGGGCATCGAGGTCGCCGTCCGTGGCGTCCTCGCCGACGATGACCACGTCGACGCGGACCGGGCGGTCGGTGCCGGCGGCCGCGGCGATGCGGTCGATTGCGGCACCGGCATCATCGCCGGTGGCATCGGCGCCCGTGGTCACCAGCACCACGCGGTTGGCGACGCCCGCCGAATGCGTCTCGGCGACGTAGTCGACCGCCGGCCCGACGGAACGCCACAACCATGGCTCGCCGCCGGTGCCGAGCTGCGCCAGCACCTCCGCCGACCGGTCCTTGGCGCCCGCGCCGAAGCGCACGTTCGGGCGGACGGGGCTGGTCACGCCCTCCGACATGGGGGAGGAGTAGTTCCACAGGGCCACCCGGCGGCCCTCGCCGTCGATGGCGCGGTCGAGCAACGGCGTCAACGCGGTGCGCACCGCCCCGATGTCCATGCCGCTGGAAGTGTCCAGCAACACCAGCGTGGAACCGGCGGGCTCGGTGGCGGTCGGCTGCTCGGGTGCCTCCGTCGGGGCCCCGGCGGTCGGATCGGTGCCGCGGGCGGCGATGTCCGGCAGGATCTCCCCGGCCGCCCCGTCGAGGGGACCGGGTCCGTCGCCGGGATCGTCGGCGTCGGCGCCCCCGTCTTCGCGGGCGAACTCGACGAACTCGGCGGCCGCGCGGGCGTTCGTCTCGTCGATCGGGCCGCCGGAGGTGAAGGCGACCATGGGCGCGGACAGGGCGGGCGAACCGTCGGGGGAGATGAAGCTGAGCCCCTCGGAGCCGTTCTTCGTCGCGGCGTCGACCATCGACTGGGTCGCGCTCACGGCGTCGTACCCCTCCGCGGTGCCCTTCGCCAGCTGGCCGAGCAGCGCCTCGGACGTCAAGCTGCCGCCGGCGGTGATCCGCCCCTCGGACGCGGCGAGGCGCTCGGGAGCCCCGGCGTTCGGCATCAGCCGGGCGTTGACCACGGAGGAGACCACTGCATCGGGGCCGCCGGGCGTGGCGATGACCAGGTCGTCGGCGCCGTCGATGTCCTCCCACCCCTTTCCTTCGAGGTCGGCGGCGCGGTCGGAGGCCACCGCCAGACCGACGGGCTGGGGATCGAAACGGGCGGTTTCACCGTCGACGCCGACCACGCCGGCGTCGCGCGCGGCCTCGATGAAGGAGTCGTCCGCCGGCACCCAGACGGCGGGCAGGACGGGCTTGATTCCGCCCGCCCCTTCGCCGGCATCGGCACCGTGATCGCGGATCGCATCCAGGATCTGCTGCGAACCGTTGACCGTGACCTGCGGGCGTACGCAATAGTCCCGGACGACGGGATCGGTGGCGGCCCATGCGTCGGCGTCGTCACGCACGAGACCGGCTACGGCCGGGTCCGCCGCGATGACCAACGTCAGGTCGCCCTTCACGCAGTTTCCGCCGGCGCCGAGCGCGTCTCGGTCGGATGCCCGCAACGCGAACCAGGCGAAGACCAGGGCACCGACGAGGATGGCCACGAGAAGAAGGATCAGCGGGCCCTTGGCCACGCGGTAGTTCGGTTGTCCGTCGGAATGCCTGCCCACGGCGCTCAGCTCCTCACGGGTCGACGACTGCTGCGGTGAAGCGTGTCGAACCCCACCTTAGCCGCGAAAGGACCTGGCCAAACGGAGCAACTCCGTGCGAATCGGCGCGGCCCGCTCGGCGAGACGGCGCTGGCGCGACACGTACTCGGCCTTGCCCTCGGGGGTTTCGATGCGCACCGGCGCGAACCCGTGGTCGGCGAGATCGTAGGGCGAGGCCTCCATGTCCAGACGCCGGACGTCGCGGGCCAACTCGAAGGAATCGAGCCACAGTTCGCCCGGCACCAGCGGCCCCAGCTTGGCCGCCCACTTGTACAGGTCCATGTTCGCGTGCAGGCATCCGGCCTGCTCGCAGGAGGATTGCGTGGCGCGGGTCGGGCGGTTTTCGTTCAGCGGCACCGCGTCAGGCGTGAAAAAGCGGTAGGCGTCGTAGTGCGTGCATCGGACGCGATGCTTGTCGACGACTTCGTCCGTCCCCGAGCGGCCCAACCTCAGGGGCACGGCGTGGCGCTTTTCGTCGGCGCGGTAGACCATGGCCCATTCATGCAGGCCGAAGCAATCGAAGTGCGCGTCGTTGGCCAGGGTGCCCGCCAACAGGTCGGCGATGTAGGCGATCGCCTCGCCGCGGCGCTCGGCGTGGGCGCGCCGATCGAGCCGGGCAACGCCGTCGTCGCCGACGGAGACGTCGCGCATGTGGGACACGAACTCCGCGGCCCGGGGGTCGTCGGCGCCGGCCAGCGCCACGCCGAGACCGGGCGACCAGCGGCGCAGCGTGCCGGGCCGCACCGGGTAGTACTCGAAGAGGAAATCCCACACCGGGTGCTTCTCGCCCCGCGAGCGGCGGGCCAGATGATCGGCGCACAACGCATCGGCGCGGGCCGCGTGGGCCCGGGCGCGCGGCAGCCACTCGTCGAGCGGGAGCACCGTGTCCGTGCCGGCGTCGGGCCCGGGGGATCCGTGCGGCGGCGTCATGCGTCGCGGGGGCCGCCGCCGGGCCTCGGCTGGGGCTGGGGCTGGGTCGGGTGCTTGGTGTGGCCGGCCTTCGCCGCCGCGCGGACGGCGGCGGTCTTGACCTGGACGGCCTTGGCCGCGGTGCCCTGGGCGGTGGACTTGATGGGGCGCGAGACCATGGCCTCGTTGGTTTCGTGCGTCCAGTCGCGCACGACGCCGATGTGCTCCTCGATGAGGTCCTCGAGCGTCACGATGCCGACGGGTCCGCCGTCCCCGACGGCCATGGCCATGTGCGCGGACCGGCGGCGCATTTCGCGCATGGTGCGGTCGATGGCGCCGTCGGCGTCGACGGAGATGAGCTCGCGGATCTCCTCGTCGGGGATCGGCGTCTCGGGGCCCGACGCCGGGTCGAGCACGCGGTCGAGGACGTCCTTGACGTGGATGTAGCCCCGGTAGCCTCCATCGGTGCCGCTGACCGGAAAGCGGGAGAACCCGGTTTCTGTCACCGCGGCCTCCAGGTCGCCCACCGTCGGCGACGCGGGCACCGTGCGGATCTTCGACGGCACGATGAGCACCTCCCGGATGGACCTGTTCTCGGAGGACAGGGCGCGGTTGAGGCGCGAGTGCTCCTCGTCGTCGAGCAACCCCTCCTGCCGGGACTCGGCGATCATGGACGCGAGTTCGTCGGTGTTGACCGTGGAATCCAGCTCGTCTTTCTGCGTGATGCCGAACCACGCCAGAGTGTGGCGGGCGACCCAGTTGAAGAACAGCAGCAGGGGCTTGGTCATCTTGTAGAACGCCAGATGCGCCGGCGTCAGCCACATGGCCATGGTCTCCGGGCCGGCCAGGGCGATGTTCTTGGGCACCATCTCGCCGAGCAGGATGTGCAGGATCGAAATGAACAGCAGCGCGATGGCGAAGCTGATCGGGTGCAGCAGGGACTCCGGCACGCCGACGGCGGCGAACGGCTCCTCCAGCAGATGCGCGATCGCCGGCTCCGAGACCTTGCCCAGCAGCAGCGAACAGATGGTGATGCCGAGCTGGGCGGCGGCGAGCATCATGGACAGGTGCTCGGTGGCGCCCAGGACCGTCTTGGCCCGCTTCTTGCCCTGGGCGATCAATGCCTCCAGGCGGTCGCGGCGGGCGGCGATGAGGGCGAACTCCGCGCCGACGAAGAAAGCATTGAACGCCAGCAGCAGGACGGTGAGGGAAATTCCGAACCAGTCGCTCATCGGTCGAACATCTCCTTCGCGCGCTCGTCGGTGATGGGGATCAGCAGGGCGCGGTCGACGCGGCGGCCGTCCATCTCCAGGATGCGGGCGTACCAGCGCCCGGCCAGGCCGGACTCGAATTCGTCGAGCATGTCGCGGTCGGTCTCCGGCAGCAGCACCACGTCGCCTTCGGCGGGGATGCGGCCCAGCGCGAGCATGATCACGCCGCCGAGGGTCTCGTGGTCGCCGTCGGGCGCGAAGTATCCGACCTTGTTCGGCAGATCGTCGACGCGGACCAGGCCGGAGCAATCCCAGCCCTCGGTGACGCGGCGGACTTCCTGCTCGGCTTCGGCGTCGTCGTACTCGTCGTAGACCTCGCCGAGGATCTCCTCGACCACGTCCTCGATGGTGATGATTCCCGCGGTGCCGCCGTACTCATCGGCGACCAACGCGATCTGGGAGCCCGCGGAGCGCACGGCCTCGAGCACCGCATCGCCGTCGAGCGATTGCGGCAGCACCGGCACCTGGCGGGCCAGCTGCGACACGTGCGTGGACTTGCGCCGGGCGGCGGGGACGGTGAACGCGTCCTTGACGTGGACGACGCCGATGGTGGCGTCGAGGTCGCCGTCGGTGACGGGGAAACGCGAACGGCCAGATTCCAGGGCCGTGGACAGCAGGTCGTCGACGGTGGCGTCAGCGGCCAGCGACACGATGGTCGAACGCGGGGTCATCAGGTCTTCCGCGGTGGTCTCGCCGAACTTCAGCGAGCTCTGCAGCATCTGCGCCTTCTGCTTGTCCAGCGCACCGTGCTGGGCGGAGTTGCGCACCAGCGCCCCGAGCTCCTGCGGCGAACGGGCCGAGGCCAGTTCGTCGGCCGGTTCGATGCCCATCTTGCGCACCATCCAGTTGGCGGTGACGTTCATCGACTGGATGAACAGGTAGAACACCCAGTTGAACCACATCACGGGCCGGGCGGTGACGCGCGCGACGCCGAGCGGTTCGGTGATGGCGACGTTCTTGGGCACCAGCTCGCCGTAGATCATCGACAGCCCGGTTGCCACGATGAGGGCCAGCACCAGCGCCGTCGGCCCGGTGGCGGACTCGGAGAGCCCGATCCACTCCAGCATCGGGGTGAAGTACCGGGCGAGCACCGGTTCCGCCAGGAAACCGGTGGCCAGCGTGGTCAGGGTGATGCCCAGCTGGGCGCCCGACAGGTGGAACGACAGTTTGTTGTGGGCCTTGCGCACCGAGTGCGCCGGACCGTCGCCGCGCTTTTCCACGTCGGTCTCGATCGCCGACCGTTCCAGCCCCGTGACCGCGAATTCGAACGCGACGAAAAGTCCCGTGCCCGCGGTCAGCGCGATGAAGCCGACCACGGCGACGATGTTGAGAAATATGTCCATGATTAGGGAAAGATCCTACTCCGCAGCGTCGCTGCCGGTCAGGTGACCCGCCCGCCCACTTCTTCCCGTCTACTTCTTCCCGCGCTTCTTCTTCGGGCGGTGCGGCCGCGAGGCGGGCGGTTTGCCCCGGCCCCGGTGGCCGCCGCCCGCCGTCGGTTTCGCTTGACGACGGCCCGTCCCCGGCGTTCCGGGGCGGCCTCCCGCGCCGCGGGTGGCGCGGGAGTCGCGGCCGGCGCGGGGATCCGGGCCGGAGGGTTTGCGCGCGCCGGTCCACTTCTTCAGGGCCTTCGAGCCGGGGGAGACGTCCATGACTTCTGCCGTGACGCCCGCCTTGCGGAGCATCCCCGTCACCGATTCGGCCTGGCGGTCGCGGACGATGGTCACCACGGTGCCCGTGGCCCCGGCGCGGGCGGTCCGGCCGGAGCGGTGCACGTAGGTGGCCGCCTCGGGCGGCGGATCGGCGTGGACGACGAGGTCGAGGTCGGTGACGTCGATGCCGCGGGCGGCGACGTCGGTGGCCACCAGCACGGGCACCTCGCCGGAGGCGAAGCCGGCCAGCGCCTCGCGGCGGGCGGTCTGCCCGCGGTCGCCGTGCAGGGCTTCGGCATGGATGCCCTGCTCCGTCAGGTGCTTGGCCAGGCCCACGACGCGGTCGCGGGTGTTGGCGAAGAAGACCACGCGACCCTCGCGGGCGGCGATCCACGCGCAGACCTCGTCGGCGACGCCGTTGTCCGGCACGCGGAACACCAGGTGCTTCATGGTGTCCACCGACACCGTCACCGCGGAGACCTCGTGGCGGACGGGCTCGCGGCCCTTCATCAGGACATCGGCGGTCTCGTCCAGGGTCGCCGAAAAGAGCATGCGTCGCGCGTCGCGCGGGGTGGCGCGGACCAGGCCGAGGACATCGGGGAGGAACCCCAGATCCGCCAACTCGTCGGCCTCGTCGATGACCACGTCGGTGACGTCGTCAAGCGACAGCTGCCCCTGCCGCCGCAGATCGTGCGCCCGGCCCGGGGTGACCACCGCAATGTCGACGGGCGCGGCGAGCTTGAGCTTCTGCCGGTTGATGTTCTCGCCGCCGACGAAGGCCAGCACCCGCAGGCCCGCCGCGGCACCGAGGTCGCCCAGGACGTCGGCGATCTGGTCGGCGAGCTCCCGGGTGGGGGCGATGACCAGGCCACGGGGACGGCCCGGCTTCGACGCCGCGCCCGTCAGCGACTGGACCATGGGGATGCCGAACGCCAGCGTCTTGCCGGAGCCCGTCGGCGCGCGGCCGAGGACGTCGCGGCCGGCGATCGCATCGGGCAGCACCGCGGCCTGGATCGGCGTCGGGTCGGTGATGCGCATGGTGCGCAGCGTGCGCAGCACCGCCGGCGCCACCCCGAGAACGTCGAAGGAACGGGCGGCGTCGGGCGTGGCGCCCGCATCGGATGACATGGGCAAAAGAATACCGGGGCCCCGACGGGGACCCCGGTACCGGTGCCTGAGAAAACGCAGAAAGCGCGGGAAACGCGGACGGCGTGGATGGCGCGGAGGTTTAGGCCTCCACCTCGGAGCGGTCGCCCGACCACAGCGTGTGGAAGGAACCGTCCTTGTCCGTGCGGCGGTAGGTGTGGGCGCCGAAGAAGTCGCGCTGGCCCTGGATCAGGGCGGCGGGCAGGCGCTCGGCGCGCAGGGCGTCGTAGTACGCCAGCGACGACGAGAACACCGGGGTCGGCAGGCCCATGCGGGTGGCGGTGACCACCACGTCGCGCCACGCGTCGAGGCACTCGGAGACCTGATCGCGGAAGTACGGGTCCAGCAGCAGGGCCGGCAGCTCCGGGTTGCGGTCGTAGGCCTCCTTGATGCGGTTGAGGAAGCGGGCGCGGATGATGCAGCCGCCGCGCCAGATGGTGGCCAGCGCACCGCGGTCGATGTCCCAGCCGTACTCGGCGGCGCCGGCGTTGATCTCGTCGAAGCCCTGCGAGTAGGCCACGATCTTCGAGGCGTAGAGGGCGCGGCGGACCTTCTCGATGAACTCGTCGCGGTCCTCCGGGCCACCCGTGACCTCGCCCGAGGGCAGATCGCGGGCGGCGGCGCGCTGGTCCAGCGACGACGACAGGGCGCGGGCGAAGACCGCCTCGCCGATGCCGGTGGTGGGGATGCCCAGGTCGAGGGCGGCCTTGACCGTCCAGCGGCCGGTGCCCTTCTGTCCGGCGGCGTCGACGATGACGTCGACCAGCGGCTTGCCGGTCTCCGCGTCGACCTGCGAGAGCACCTCGGCGGTGATCTCCACCAGGTAGGAATCCAGGTCGCCGGCGTTCCACTCGCGGAACACGTCGGCGATCTCCGCCGGCGTCATGCCCGCGGCGTCGCGCAGCAGCTGGTACGCCTCGCCGATGACCTGCATGTCGGCGTACTCGATGCCGTTGTGGACCATCTTGACGAAGTGGCCGGCGCCATCGGTGGAGATGTGCGTGCAGCACGGCACGCCGTCGACGTGCGCGGAGACGGACTCGAGCAGCGGGCCCAGCGACTCGTAGGACTCGGCGGGGCCGCCCGGCATGATCGACGGGCCGTTGAGCGCGCCCTCCTCGCCGCCGGAGATGCCGGCGCCGACGTAGTGCAGGCCGCGGGCGCGGATCGCCTTCTCGCGGCGGATGGTGTCGGTGTACAGCGAATTGCCGCCGTCGATGATGATGTCGCCCTCTTCCATCGCATCGGCGAGCTGGTCGATGACGGCGTCGGTGGCGGGGCCGGCCTGGACCATGATCAGAGCGCGGCGCGGGCGCTCCAGCGAGGCGACGAAGTCCTCGATGGTCTCCGAGGGCACGAAGGAGCCCTCGTCGCCGTGGTCGGCGATGAGGGCGCGGGTCTTTTCGGGGCTTCGGTTGTAGACCGCGACGGTGTGGCCGTTGCGGGCGAAGTTGCGGGCGATGTTGGAGCCCATGACGGCCAGGCCGACGACGCCGATCTGTGCTTGCTGCTTCTCGTTGTCCATGGCCGTCAGTTTAAGCGCAATGTCGCGGCGGCACGGCGATACGGGCCTAGGTTGCCGGTAGTTGCCGCGTGATGACGGCGGCGGGGATTCGGCTACGGCTCGGGGCGTGCCCCGGTAACCTCGGGGAAAGGTGTTCCGCGTGACGACGCCCACATGGGCATCGTCGGGCGGAACCGAGGATGCCACCGTCTACGAAAGAGGTACCCACCATGCCCATGTCCCGGGAACAGTTCAGCGTCTACGCGCGATTGCTCAATGCGGCGGGGGAACGGGTGCTGACCGACGAGGAGATCGCCGAGCTCAACGCGTTGACGGAAGGCGACATCGAGGCGTCGGGGCTCGACGCCCACTTGGGCACCAGCTACGTCGCCGTCGGCCCGCGCCTGATGAGCATGCGCCTGGAGATCGGCCCCGAGCACCTGCAGCCGTGGGGCGTGGCCAATGGCGGGGTGTACTCCGCCGTGGGCGAGTCCTGCGGTTCCATCGCCGGATTCATCGCCGCCGGCGCGGACCGCCCCGTCGTCGGCGTCAACAACAGCACCGACTTCTACCGCTCGGCCGTGGCCGGCGACGTGCTCATTTCCACCGCGACGCCGGTGCACCTGGGCCGGACCTCCCAGGTGTGGGAAATCCGGCACACCCGCGAGTCCGACGGCAAGCTGCTCAGCCGCACCAACCTGCG
>DHCFJ07801__coassemble_1850_pt1 | contig 20277 bp, 16 predicted proteins | sample DHCFJ07801__metabat2_high_PE_026 | metagenome-assembled genome bin DHCFJ07801 | reverse complement strand
GGGCACCCGCAGCTCCCACACCACGTGGGCCAGGTCGCCGAAGACCGAGGTGGCCGCCGTCGCCGCCGATGGGCCGTCGCGCAGCACGGCGAGCACCTCGGCCGGGACCGTCGGCCGGGCCCCGATGAACACCGACGCCGTCGCGCACGCGATCAGCGCCACCGCGAGGGCGACGGGCCAGGCCCGGCGGGCACCGGTCACAGCTGCGCGGAGAACTTGCCGATCGCCCACGGGATGGTGACCGGGTTCGGCATGCTCATGGCGTTGCCGGTGTCGGAATCGAGGAACCGCACCCGGCCGTCCTTGACCACGTCGAGGTTCATGAACGTCGGGTCCTTCTTCAGTGCGTCGGCGGCGCCCATGTAGTCGAGCACGAACAGCACGTCGACATCGTCGAGGTCCGCGTAATTCTCCGGCGCGAAATCCTTGTAGAAGGTGCCGTCGTCGGTCTTCTGCAGCTCGTCGGGGATGGTGTAGCCCAGGTCCTCGATGAACTGGCCACGGCCGTCACCGTCGGTGTACAGGCCGATCTTGCCGTCGTAGGGCATGACGATCGCCGCGGTCTGGCCGGCCGTCTCCGGGTGCGCCTTCTTGAACTCCGTGAACTTCGCCTCGGTGTCGGCGATCAGTTTCTCGCCCTCTTCGGGCTTGCCGACGGCCTTCGAAATGGTCTCCACCTGAGAATCCCACGGCACCTGCCAATCGGCGTGCCCTTCGTCGTGGAGGGTGACCGGCGCGATGGCCTCGAGGTCCTTCTTCGCCTGCTCGTCGACGGCGTTGTTGACCGCGATGATCTTCGTCGGGTCTGACGCCGCGATCTTCTCCACGGTCTCCGCCGTGAAGCCGGTGCCCGTGCCGTAGACGACGTCGGGCCTGGCGTCGCCGAGCAGCTCCTTCGACCACGGGCCGACCCCGGATTCGTCGACGTCGCCCTCGGCGCCCCACGGGGCGACCAGCACGGGCTCGATTCCCAGCGCCAGCAGCGTGTCCGCATCGCCGAGGCCGACGGCCGCGATTCGCTCGACGCCCTCGCCGTTCGCCCCGGCGTCCGTCCCGGCTCCGCCGTCACCGCGCGAGCAGCCGGTCAAGGCCAGCGCCGTCACCGCGGCGAGCGCCACCGCCTTGATGATCCTCTTCCGGCCATGGTTGTGATTCACGTTCCTGAACTCCCGTTCGTCGTTCACGCGGCGCACCGCCGCACGGGAGCACTATAGGCGGGCCACATCGGACTTGGCAAGGCTGCCCTAATTACGTCGGTGGAGGTTGAGGAGGGGCGGGCCATGACGGGTCGTCTCCGAGCCTCGCCCTACTTCCGGGCGACGGCTCCCCCGTCGGCGTCGCCAAGCACATTCGCCGCCTTGAGCGCGGCGCGCCCGGGATGTCCAGCGGCCCGAGCTCGACCATCGCCGGCGGCTTGCCCGTCCACGTCGCGATGGTCGCCTCCGGCACGCTGACCAGGCCCAGGAACACGAACCCCGCGAAGACCAGCACCCCGAAGAAGCTCGCCTGCGCCGCCTGCACCGAGGCGGCGACGTAGCGAAGATTGAGCTTCAGCCGCACCGGCAGCTTCCGGCCCTCCTCGATGACCTCGCGGACGTGCTCGTTGACCACCACGAACGACGCCAGCACGCCGCCCGCCCGACCTGGAACACCGCCACCGCCGTCCACGCCGGGGCGCACCGCTGCAGCAGACGATGGGCCCGCACCCGGGCCGGCAGGGCAGACGGAAGCCCCGAGGCCCATAGCCTCCGGATGACCTCTCGGTCCATCCGGACGGCTTCTTCCACGGGCCCCGGGGCGTTGTCTCGCACGCCGTTCAGATTACGCCATGCGAACGGCGGGTGGAGCTAGTTGAGCACCAGCTGCAGCGCACGGTTGGCGTCGATCTCGTCGACGATCGACTCGATCAGATCCTCCGGCACCTCCTGCGACACGCGCAGGATCAGGATGGCGTTGTCGCCGTCGGCCTCCGGGGACAGGGCGGCGGCCTCGATGTTGATGCCCGCCTGGCCCAGCGCCACGCCGACCTTGCCCAGGGCGCCCGGCTGATCCTTGTAGGTGAGGAACAGGTTGCGGCCCTCCGAACGCATGTCGACGCCGCGGCCGTTGATGCGCACGATCTTCTCCACGCGCTCCAGGCCGGTCAGGGCGCCGGTGACGGTCGAGGCGGTGCCGTCGGCGGCGATGACCTTGACCTCGACGACGGAACGGTGCGTGACCGACTCCGGGGCGGTGGCCACGGAGATCTCGACGCCGCGCTCCTCGGCGATGCGCGGGGCGTTGACGAAGGTGACCGGCTCCTCGATCATCGAGGAGAACAGGCCGCGGGCGGCGGCCAGGCCGAGCACGTCGACGTCCTCGGTGGACAGCTCGCCGCGAGCGGTGACCTCCACTGCGGTGGGCGCGCCCTCCAGCAGGCCGCCGGCGACGAGGCCGAGCTCGCGGGCGAGCTCCAGCCACAGCGCGACCTCTTCGCCCACGGCGCCGCCGGAGACGTTGACCGCGTCCGGCACGAACTCGCCGGCCAGGGCCAGCAGCACGGACTTCGCCACGTCGATGCCCGCGCGGTCCTGCGCTTCCTCGGTGGAGGCGCCCAGGTGCGGCGACACGACGGTCTGCGGCAGCTTGAACAGCGGGGAGTCGGTGCACGGCTCCGAGGCGTAGACGTCGAAGCCCGCACCGCGGATGTGGCCGGACTCGATGGCGTCGGCCAGGGCCTGCTCGTCGACGAGGCCGCCGCGGGCCGCGTTGATGATGATCTGGCCCTTCTTCGACTTCGCCAGGAGGTCGGCGTCGAACATGCCGGCCGTCTCCTTGGTCTTGGGCAGGTGGATGGTGACGAAGTCGGCGCGGGAGACGAGCTCCTCGAGGTCGACGAGCTCGACGTTCATCTGGGCCGCGCGCGCCGGGTTGGCGTACGGGTCGTAGGCGATGATCGTGGTCTCGAACGCGGCGAGGCGCTGCGCGAACAGCTGGCCGATGTGGCCGAAACCGACGATGCCGACGGTCTTGCCGAAGATCTCGACGCCCTTGAAGGACGAGCGCTTCCACTCGCCGTCGCGCAGGGTGGCGTCGGCGGCGGGGACCTGGCGGGCCGTGGCCAGCAGCAGCGCAATGGCCTGCTCGCACGCGGAGTGGATGTTCGAGGTCGGGGCGTTGACGACCATGACGCCGCGCTCGGTGGCGGTGTTGATGTCGACGTTGTCCAGGCCAACGCCGGCGCGGCCGACGATCTTCAGCTTGGGGGCGGCCTCGAGGACTTCCTTGTCCACGGTGGTCGCGGAACGGACCAGCAGGGCGTCGGCGTCGGCGACGGCGGCGAGGAGCTCCGGGCGGTTCGGGCCATCGACCCAGCGCACCTCCACGGAATCTCCGAGCGCGTCCACGGTGGACTGCGCGAGCTTGTCGGCGATGAGGACGACCGGGCGAGCGTTCTGGCTCACGAGCAACTCCTGATTATGTGCGTATGCGTCCGATCCGATCCGGCACGACCGCGCCCGAAAGGATGGGTCCACGCCGGCTCGTTGGCATGGACCCGATCATCATATCCCCGGGTGTCCCCCTCGGGGGTGGTCGACCCCTGAACTGGTGGCCCGGAAACGCCCGGCCCCGGCCACCGCGTCCCCCTGGGACGAGTGGCCGGGGCCGACCATGAAAGGCGGATTGTCCGCCGAGCGCCTACTGGTAGGTGACGATCCAGGGGCGCGGCTCGATGTCCATGGTCTGCTCCGGGGTGAACATCGGCTGGTCCTCGTCGATGAAGTTCTTCCACGCCATGAAGATCTCCGGCTGGATGCCCTGGCGCATGACGTTCCACGTCTCGAACTTCTGCTCCGGGGTGCCGTGGCCGTCGGCGTGCAGCACGATGGCCAGCTCCGGGCGGGAGACGTCGATGGTTTCGCGGTCGCGCAGCATCTGCAGCTGGAACTGGTGCAGCATGAGCACCTTCTGCGGCAGGTCGTTCTCGGCGGTCAGATCCGCGAGGTAATCGACGACGCGGTTGACCTCCTCGGCCTGCACGTGGCCGACGGCGACGTTGGGCAGCCCGTCCGGCGTCAGCTTCCACTCGGGGTCCAGCGCCAGGCCGACGTTCGGCTTCTTCAGCAGCTCCTCGTAGAACTTCGCCTGCTCGACGAAATCGGCGCGGCCGGGCTGGAGATCGATGATGACGTATCCGCCGGCCTCGGTCATCGCGTCGACGTACGGCTTCAGCGTTTCGACGGGCGCCGGCTCGGTGTAGTCGCCGCGCGGGCCGGGCGAAGCCTGCGCCACGGAGGCGATGATCTCGAAGGCCGGGATGACCTTGTCTCCGGTCAGGCCCTGGTACTCCTCGACCAGCGACTCGGCGTGGGCGACGGCTTCCTCGGGGGTCTCCTCGCCCATCACGCCGAGCACCGGGGCGCCCGGGTGGCCGTAGGTGGCGATCATGTGGCGCCCGGGGAACACCAGCTGGCCGCCGCCGGGCAGCTCCGCGATGTTCTCGTCGGCGGCGAGCTCGACGGACTTGCCGAACTTGCCGTCGTCGCCGAAGACGTCGCCGAGGCCGATCAGCGCGCGGTCGCCGCGCGCGGCCTCGATGGACTCGCTGGTGGCGCGGGCGTCGCCGATGGGCAGCCACTTCACCTCGACGCCCGCGGCGCGGGCGGTGGCGATGGCGCCGAGCGGGGTGCCCGGGGCGGCGAACGCCAACGGGTCGTCGTCGCCGGTCTTGGGCTCCACCGGGTCGGAGGCGGCGAGCGCGTCGGAGGCCTCTCCCCCGGCGTCCGCGGCACCCTCGGCCCCCTCGGCGGGCGCGGTCGGCTCGGCGGCGTCCATCTCGGCGATGGCGCGGGCCGGGTCGTCCTCGTCGGCCGCGGCGGCGGTGAACTCGGTGCCCGTGAGCGTCTTCAGGCCCTCCAGGTCGCCCGGGGCTGCAACGACGGTGCGCTCGCCCTCCGCGGCGACGTCGGCGTCGCCGACGGTGACCACGGTCGACGCGCCGAGGCGCGAGATCTCCTCCTCCACGGACGACGCGTCGGCGCCGGCCTGGACGAGCATGGGCACGCCGGACGCCACCGCGATGCCGGCGGCGCGGCGCTGCGCGCCCTCGTCCTCGGAGGACACGACGACGGCCTCGGCCGAGTCCAGCAGAGCCTGCGACGCCGCCATCTCATCGGCGACGGCGACGGGCTTGTCCGGGGCCTCGGCGGCCTTCGTGGGGCCGTCGTCGCTGGAACAGGCGACGAGGCCGAACACGGTTGCGGCGCCGGCGACGAGCGCCAGCGACCGGCGGGCGCCCCTGCGGAGGGACGGGGGGCGGGCTGCGGACCAAACCAAGGCGGGCCTGCCTTTCACGATGAGTCGACGAGGTGGCGAACGTTTACCCGATCAGACTAACCGACGTCCCCGTAAACGACGCTTTACGCGGCGGGGCGCTCCCCCTCGAGACGACGAAAACCTCCCCCGCACGCCATGTGCGGGGGAGGTTGGCCGTCGTAAAGCGAAACGCTCTTAGGCGGTGGCGTCCAGCGGGTTCTTCACCCAGGACATGAGGTCGCGCAGCTTCGAGCCGGTCTCCTCGATCTGGTGGTTCGCGTACTCGGCGCGCAGGCCCTCCAGCTCCTTGTTGCCGTTGTCGACGTTGGCGATCAGGCGCTTGGTGAAGGTGCCGTCCTGGATGTCGGACAGGATGTCCTTCATGCGCTTCTTCGTGTCGGCGTCGATGACGCGCGGGCCGGAGAGGTAGCCGCCGAACTCCGCGGTGTCGGACACCGAGTAGTTCATGTTGGCGATGCCGCCCTCGAACATCAGGTCAACGATGAGCTTGAGCTCGTGCAGGCACTCGAAGTACGCCATCTCCGGCTCGTAGCCGGCCTCGACCAGCACCTCGAAACCGACCTTGACCAGTTCCTCGGTGCCGCCGCACAGCACGGCCTGCTCGCCGAACAGGTCGGTGACGGTCTCCGCCTCGAAGGTGGTCGGGATGACGCCCGCGCGGGCGCCGCCGATGGCCGCGGCGTAGGACAGGCAGAGGTCCTTGCCCTCGCCCTTGGGGTCCTGGTCCACGGCGATGAGGCAGGGCACGCCCTTGCCGTCGACGAACTGGCGGCGGACCAGGTGGCCCGGGCCCTTCGGCGCGACCATGCCGACGGTGACGTTCGCGGCCGGCTTGATCAGGTCGAAGTGGATGTTCAGGCCGTGGCCGAAGAGCAGCGCGTCGCCGTCCTTCAGGTTCGGCTCGATGTCCTCGGTGTAGACCTTGGCCTGGGTGGTGTCGGGGACGAGCACCATGATGACGTCGGCCCACGCGGCGGCGTCGGCGTTCGACTTGACCTCGAAGCCGGCCTCCTTGGCCTTCTCCGCCGACTTCGAGCCCTCGCGCAGGCCGATGACGACCTCGACGCCGGAGTCGCGCAGGTTCTGGGAGTGCGCGTGGCCCTGGGAGCCGTAGCCCAGCACCGCGACCTTGCGGCCCTGGATGATCGACAGGTCGGCGTTGTCGTCGTACAGCAGTTCAATAGCCATGGAAGTGAGATTGCCTTTCGTGGAAAGCAGGTTGATTCGCGATTGCGGTTCCTCGCCTGGACCGGCCCCGGCGCATTCGCTCGGGGAACAGTCTAGCCAGGAGGTCGTTTCGGGGGTTACAGCGCCCGGGACGCCAGCATCGGCTTCGGGCCGCGGGCCACCGCGACGGTGCCGGACTGCACCAGCTCGCGGATGCCGAACGGCTCGAGGACGTCGAGCAGGGCGCGCAGCTTGGAGCGCTCGCCCGTGGCCTCGATGACCACCGACTCCTGGGACACGTCGACCACGCGGGCGCGGAAGAGCTTCGCCGCGTCGACGACCTGGGGCCGGTTGACGTTGTCCGCCGTGACCTTGACCAGCAGCAGCGCGCGGGACACGAGCTGGTCATCCGGCTGGCGGACCACCTTGAGCACCGGCACCAGCTTGTTCAGCTGCTTGGTGATCTGCTCGATGGGCAGATCCTCCGTCTCGACCACGAGGGTGATGCGGTTGACGCCGTCGACCTCGGTGGTGCCCGAGGTGATGGATTGGATGCTGAACCCGCGGCGGGTGAACATGCCGGCGATGCGGACCAGGATGCCCGGCTCGTCGAGGGTCAGCACGGACAGGGTGTGCAGTTCGGCCATGATGAGCTTCACTTTCCTCTTCGTCTGGTTACCGGGTTACCGGGTCTGGGTGGTCGGGTGGTTCGCCTCGGGCGTCTTGGCGGCGTCCTCGGCGTTGTCGGCCATCGTCTCGTGGATGTCCGCCGGCGTCTCGCCGGCCGACATCTCCTCGTCGAACAGCGGGCGCAGGCCGCGGGCCGACTCGATCTCGTCGTTGGACTTGCCGGCGGCGACCATCGGCCACACCTGCGCATCCTCGCCGACGATGAAGTCGATGACCACCGGGCGGTCGTTGATCTCCCGCGCCTTCTGGATCGCCGGGATGACCTCTTCTTCCTTGGTCACGCGGATGGCGACGCAGCCGAGGCCCTCCGACAGGCGGACGAAGTCCGGCACGTAGGAGTTGTCCTGCGGGCGCAGCTTGGTGTTCGAGTAGCGCTGCTCGTAGAACAGCGTCTGCCACTGGCGCACCATGCCCAGGTTGCCGTTGTTGATCAGGGCGACCTTGATGGGGAAGCCCTCGATCGCCGACGTGGTCAGCTCCTGGTTGGTCATCTGGAAGCAGCCGTCGCCGTCGATGGCCCAGACTTCCTTCTCGGGGGCCGCGGCCTTGGCGCCCATGGCGGCCGGCACGGCGTAGCCCATGGTGCCCAGGCCACCGGAGTTGAGCCAGGTCCGCGGGTTCTCGTACTGGATGAACTGCGCGGCCCACATCTGGTGCTGGCCCACGCCGGCGGCGTAGATCGCGTCCGGGCCGACGATGTCGGACAGGGTCTTCAGCACGAACTGCGGCGACAGCGAGCCGTCGGACTGCTCGTCCCAGCCGAGCGGGAAGTCGGCGCGGAGCTTGTCCAGCTCCTGGCGCCAGGGCCGGATCGACGGGGCGGGCAGGTCGAGGGCGCGGTACGTGGCGGCCAGGGCCGCGAGCACCTCGCGGGCGTCGCCGACGATGGGCACGTGCGCCTCGCGGATCTTGCCGATCTCCGCGGGGTCGATGTCGGCGTGGATGACCTTGGCCAGCGGCGCGAAGGTGGACAGCTGGCCTGTGACGCGGTCGTCGAAGCGGGCGCCGATGGTGATCAGCAGGTCCGACTTCTGCAGGGCCGCGACGGCGGAGACCTTGCCGTGCATGCCGGGCATGCCCATGTGCAGCTCGTGGGCGTCCGGGAACGCGCCGCGGGCCATCAGGGTGGTGACGACCGGCACGCCGGTCATCTCGGCGAAGGCGATCAGCTCGGCCGAGGCGTCGGCCTTGATGACGCCGCCGCCGACGTAGAGCACCGGGCGCTCGGCCGCGGCGATCATGCGCACGGCCTCCTCGATCTGGCGGGAGTGCGGGGTGGTCACCGGGCGGTAGCCGGGCAGGTCCACCTCCGGCGGCCAGACGAAGTCGATCTCGGCGTTCTGCAGGTCCTTGGGCACGTCGACGAGGACGGCGCCCGGGCGGCCGGTGGAGGCGAGGTGGAACGCCTCGGCGATCGCCTTGGGGATGTCGTTGGCGTCGGTGACCATGAAGTTGTGCTTGGTCACGGGCATGGTCACGCCGCGGATGTCGGCTTCCTGGAAGGCGTCGGAGCCCAGCAGGGGCATGCCGACCTGGCCGGTGATGGCGACGACGGGCACGGAGTCCATCTGTGCGTCGGCCAGCGGGGTGACCAGGTTGGTGGCGCCGGGGCCAGAGGTGGCCGGAGACCTGCGCGTAGCCGGTGGCGGCGTGGCCGGCGCCCTGCTCGTGGCGCACCAGGACGTGGCGGATCTTCTCGGAGTCGAACAGCGGGTCGTACAGCGGGAGGATCGCGCCGCCCGGAATGCCGAATACGACGTCCGCGCCAAGCTCCTCGAGGGACCGGACGATCGCCTTCGCGCCGGTCATGCGCTCCGGCGTCGTACGGCGATTCTGCGCGGCCACGGTGGCGGGCGAGGGGCTGTTCTGTGGGGCGGCGTTCATTCCGGTGCGCTCCTGTGGTCGGGTGTGGGCGGGTCCGAACATGATGGACCTGGCGAGATGCCCGAGACGGGATTCCGCCGGCCCATGTCACCTTCGACCCTAGCGTCCACATAGTGGACAGTCAATCCCACATAGTTGGACGACACCCCGGAGAACTGCCGGAACTCCCCCGTATTATCCCCCGCACCTCAGGCTCCTCTAAGCCTGCGAACCTACCGTGGCGCCCATGGAATTTCTTCTATATCTATTGCAGCGCACCTGGTCGTGGATAGCCAACAACGGCCTGTCCATCGCCGCGCTGTTGATCCTGGTGGTGCTGATCCCGCGCATCCGCCGGTTCGTCATCGCCGTCGCCACCGGCAACATGTCCGAGGGCGAGGAGGCGACGAAGGGCAGGCGCGCCCTGATCGGCGCGGTCGTCTACATAGTGGAGATGATCGCCTACTTCATCGTCGGCATCGCGCTGCTCGGGCAGTTCGGCGTCTCGCTGACGGCGGCGGCCGTGCCGGCGACGGTGGTCTCCGCCGCGATCGGCTTCGGCGCGCAGGGCGTCATCGCGGACCTGCTCGGCGGCGTCTTCATCATCGCGGAGAAGCAGTACGGCATCGGCGACTGGGTGGAGTTCCACTCCCCCTCGGGCACGGTGCAGGGCGACGTGGTGAACATGACGCTGCGCGCGACGACCATCCGCACGCTCAACGGCGAGGAGGTCGTGGTCCCGAACTCCGAGGCGCGCATGTGCGTCAACTACTCGTCGAAATGGTCGCGCGCGGTCATCGAGATGCCGGTGCCCATGACGGCAGGCGGGTCGATCCGCGATCTGGAGGAGCGCACCCTCGAGGCCGCCCGCCGCGCGATCGCGGCCGACGGCGTCAAGGAGCACGTCTTGTCCGAGATCCGCATCCAGTCCTCGACCCAGCTCGTCGCCCCGACGACGATGGGCCTGCCGTGGACGGTCACCATGCGCCTGATCGTCGATTGCGAGCCGGGCGACCAGTGGCTCATCGAGCGCGCGGTGCGCTCGGAGATCATCGACACCTGGTGGGACGACTACGGCGAGCGCGCGACGGGCAACCCCCTGAAGACGGCGGAAGCGCTGAGCGCCCACTTCGGCGCGTTGCCGGCGGGCGTGGCGGACAGGTTCGGGCAGTCGCCGGTCACCCGCCCCGATTCGCTTGACGACGCCGACGGCCCGACGACCATGCTGGGCGCCGGACGAGGCGCCGGGCCGGCATCGCGGCGCGGCGAGGGGTCGCTCGAGGTGGAGCAGGCCCACGCCGCCGCCCAGGATGCTGCGGCATCGGGTGACGAGCGCCGCCGCAGCGACATCCCGTCCGCGGGTGCCCGCATGGATGCGGAGCGGCGCAAGGCCGGCAACGATCCCGATGATTCCGGCGAGACCGCGGTCATGCCCCGCGGCCGCTACGGCGCCGCGGACCGAGACGAGGACGATCCGGACGTCCATGACGGAAAGGACGGGGACGACGCAGCCGAGAAGCAGTCGTCGGCCGAGGCCGCCACCGGCCCCGAGTGGTCGGCGATGACCCGCCGCGAACGGGTCCGCCGCGTGCTGTCGGCGGGTGGCCGCGCGCGGCCGTCGACGGTCGTGATGATTTCCGCCCTGGTCGTCCTGGGGCTGCTCAACCTGGCCACCGTCGAACCGGGCGAGGGCGAGGACGGGGTCGCCGGTTGGCTGGCGCCGAGCCGCTTCACCGGGGAATCCGAAACGACGGAGGAGAACACCGGGGGCGAGACGGGCACCGGGAACGGAGGCTCCACCACCGCCCCGCCGACCACCACTCGTCAGCAGGACGAGATCCGTCCCCCGCAGAACGAGACCGGCACCGGAACCGGTACGGGAACCGGCACCGGAGGCACGGGCGATACGGGTGGCACGGGCACCGGCACCGGAACGGGCGGCACCGGAACCGGCACCGATACCGGCACCGGCACGGGCGATACGGGTGGCACGGGCACGGGAACCGATACCGGAACCGGAACCGGCGGCGGCACGGACGGCACAGGCACCGGGACCGGCACGGGCACCGGCGGGACGGCCAATTAGCGGTTCGAGTACCGAGTGCATGGGTGCCCGGCGGGCACCCTACAATGTGCCCTCATGAGCACCGATCGGCCGACCACGCTGCCCACGACCCGTTTCCGCCCCCAGAAGACGCATTTCATCGCCGTCGCCTTCCTGGTTTTCCTGGCGATTCTGGCCATGGGCTTCGAGCCGCTGTGGTTCGCCCCGCTGCTGCTGGTGCCGCTGGTGTACGCGCTGTGGATCCTGCGGGTGCGCACCACCGTCAGCTCCCGCGGGATCACCGCGGTGTACCTGACCGGCGGCCGCCGGTCGCTGCCCTGGAACCGCTTCCGCGGCGTGCTGTTCGACAAACGCGGCAAGGCCTTCGCCGTCGCCGACGACGACTCGAAGTTCTCCCTGCCGGCGATCTCCTTCAACTCGCTGCCGGCGCTCAGCGACGCCACCGACGGCCGCATCCCCGATCCCGTCACCCCGGCCCGCCTCGCGGACGAGGAGAAGGTCGAGGTCTTCGACCGCGACGGCAACTCGGTGAAGATGACCCGCGAGGAGTTCGACGCCCAGTCGAAGGCGCGCAACGCCGAGGACGCCCCCGAGGCGTAGGCGCCGTCCGTCGCCAAGCGTTTCCGCCCGGGCCCCGTGCCCGGGCGGTTTCCCGTTGCAGGGGCCATTGCCGCCGGCGGGGCCGAAATGTGAACAAGTAAACAGATCCGGGAGGATAATCAACGCATGTCAATCGTTCTAGCGGGCATTGTGCTCGGGTATTCGCTGATCGTCGCAATCGGGCCGCAGAACGTACTCCTCATCAAGCAGGGCATCCGCCGCTAGGGCATCGCCGCCGTCATTTTGGTCTGCGCCCTCTCGGCCATCGTCCTCGTCGCCGCGGGCACCGCGGGCGTCGGCGTCCTGGTCGAAAAGGCCCCCATCGCGCTGGAGATCCTCCGCTGGGGCGGCGCGGCGTATCTGCTGTGGTTCGCGATCCGCACCTTCCGCGACGCGATCGACCCGAAGTCGCTGCACGATTCGGATGAATCGGAGGCCGAGGCCGAGGCGGCCGGGTCCCGCCGCCACGTGGTTCCCGCTGCTGGGTTACGGCGCGCGGGCGCTGAGCGAGCCGCTGTCCAGGCCGAAGGTGTGGCGCTGGCTCAACGTCGCCGTCGGCTGCATGCTGCTGTTCATCGTCGCCCGCCTGGTGTTGATGTAGGCATTTCCGCACCACGGGATCGCAATGTCCACATAGTGGACACTCTTGCCCACCCGATGAGACGTGCGGGGTGCAGAAGGTTTATCATTGGTGCGATGCCGGGGCGCTCGCCCGCCCCGGCCGAGAACACCGCCGACAACCAGAGAGGAATGGGGCAGCCATGATCCCCCTTCGTTCCAAGGTCACCACCGCCGGCCGCAATGCCGCGGGCGCCCGATCCCTGTGGCGCGCCACCGGCATGACCGACAGCGACTTCGGCAAGCCGATCATCGCCATCGCGAACTCGTACACCCAGTTCGTGCCGGGCCATGTCCACCTCAAGAACGTCGGCGACATCGTCGCGGAGGCGGTCACCGCCGCCGGCGGCGTCGCGCGCGAGTTCAACACCATCGCCGTCGACGACGGCATCGCCATGGGCCACGACGGCATGCTCTACTCGCTGCCGTCGCGCGAGATCATCGCCGACTCCGTCGAGTACATGGTCAACGCCCACACCGCCGACGCCCTGGTGTGCATCTCCAACTGCGACAAGATCACCCCGGGCATGCTCAACGCGGCGCTGCGCCTGAACATCCCCGTCGTGTTCGTTTCCGGCGGCCCCATGGAGTCCGGCTTCTCGGTGGTCGTCGACGGCGTCGTCAAGCCCGGTTCGGACCTGATCTCCGCGATCTCGGCGTCGGCCGACGACAAGGTCGACGACGAGCAGCTGCTCGACATCGAGCGTTCCGCCTGCCCGACCTGCGGTTCCTGCTCCGGCATGTTCACCGCCAATTCGATGAACTGCCTGACCGAGGCCCTCGGCCTGTCGCTGCCGGGCAACGGTTCGACGCTGGCCACCCAGGTCGCCCGCCGCGACCTGTTCACCAAGGCCGGCGAGCTGATCGTCGACCTGGCCAACCGCTACTACCGCGACGGCGACGAGACGGTGCTGCCGCGCAACATCGCCAACCGCGACGCGTTCGTCAACGCCATGACCCTCGACGTGGCCATGGGCGGTTCGACCAACACCGTGCTGCACATCCTCGCCGCCGCCCAGGAGGGCGAGATCGACTTCGACCTCGCCGACATCGACGAGATCTCCCGCAACGTGCCGTGCCTGTCGAAGGTCGCGCCGAACTCGGATTACTACATGGAGCACGTGCACCGCGCCGGCGGCATCCCCGCCATCATGGGCGAGCTGCGCCGCGGCGGCCTGCTCAACATGGACGCCAACTCGGTCCACGCCCCGTCGCTGGCCGAGCAGCTCGACGACTGGGACATCCGCGGCGGCAAGGCCACCGACGAGGCCATCGAGCTGTTCCACGCCGCGCCCGGCGGCGTGCGCACCACGGAGCCGTTCTCCACGGACAACCGCTGGGAGTCCCTCGACGTCGACGCCGAGAACGGTTGCATCCACTCGGTGGAGCACGCGCACACCAAGGAGGGCGGCCTGTGCGTCCTGCGCGGCAACATCGCCCGCGACGGCGCCGTGCTCAAGACCGCCGGCATCACCGAGGATCAGTTCCACTTCGAGGGCGTCGCCCGCGTCGTGGAGAGCCAGGAGGAGGCGGTGTCGGTGATCCTCACCCGCACGCTCCAGCCCGGCGAGGTCCTGTTCGTGCTGTACGAGGGCCCCTCGGGCGGCCCGGGCATGCAGGAGATGCTGCACCCGACGGCGTTCATCAAGGGCGCCGGCCTGGGCAAGAAGTGCGCCCTGGTCACCGACGGCCGCTTCTCCGGCGGTTCCTCGGGCCTGTCCATCGGCCACGTCTCCCCCGAGGCCGCGGCCGGCGGCGACATCGCCCTGGTCCGCGACGGTGACCCGGTGTACATCGACGTCTCCGAGCGCCGCCTGGAGATCCAGGTCGACGACGCCGAGCTGGCCCGCCGCCGCGAGGAGGAGCTCGCCCGCGACAAGCCCTTCACCCCGCACAAGGAGCGCCCGCGCAAGGTGACCAAGGCCCTGCGCGCATACGCCAAGATGGCCTCCAGCGCCGACAAGGGTGCCGTGCGCATCGTCGATTAATCGGCCCTGCACGACGAAAGCCACCCCTCGTTTCGAGGGGTGGCTTTTTCGCTTGACGACGGCCCGCGTGGCCCGTCGTCACCGTCGCCCGCGGCGGCTCCGCATGCCCTGGCCCGCCGCGGCCTGCTCGCGCCTGCGGCCGTCGCGGTCGTTGAACTCGTTGGGCTCCATGCCCCCTTTGTGCGGGAGGGCACGGCGAAGGGCCCTCCCCGCGAGCTCGTCGTCAAGCGGGAAGGGCCCTGTCGGGGCGGCGCCGGATCAGGCGGTGGCGCCGGTCGTCGTGTCGACGAACGGCAGCTGACCGGCGGTGAGGTACCACAGGCCGATCGCGGCGGCGATGGCCAGGATGCAGAAGATCCAGGAGCTCGCCAGCGGGCGGCGCGCCCAGCCGCGGCTGAAGTCGATGCCGTAGCGGCCCGGGCCGGTGAACTGCAGCGCCAGCGACGCCGCGGTCAGCGCCAGGTGCAGGCGCACCGGCTCGGCACCTTCGGCCAGGACGTTCCAGCCGGAATCGCCGACGGCGACCTCGAACATGGTGAGGAACGCGGAAATCGCCAGGGCGAGCGCGGCGCCCAGCGGCGTCGCCAAGCCGAGGACCAGCAGACCGCCCGCAATGACCTGGATGGTCGGGATGGCCACGGCGATGACGCCCGCGAACTGGTAGCCGTTGTCGGCGAACGTCGCCTCCAGTGCGCCGAGGCCCGGGGCCCCGCCGAACTGGAAGAACGTGGCCAGTCCGAGCATCAGCAGCATGCCGCCGACGCCGAGGCGCAGCAGCAGCAGACCGAAGTCGAGGGTGCCGCGGCGCGGGTCGAGGTCGCGGTCGTGGTCGCGGTGGTCCTCGCGGAAGTCCGGGTCGTCGGGATCGTCTGCGGTGGCCGTGCCGACGACGGGAGCGTCGTAGTCGCGGTCTCGGTCGTAGTCGTCGCGATCATCGCGGGAAGCGGCGACCGCCGCTCCCGCCGCGCCCACGCCGAGGCCGGCGCCACCGACCGCCCCGAGAGTGCCCGGATCGGTGGTGGCGGTGTTCGCGGCGTCGCGGTCACGGTCGCCGTCGAGGTCGTCGTAGCCCGTGGCGGCCGGCGAGACCTGCGTCGGCTGATCGGCGTCGGCGGCGAAGTCCGCGTCCGCCTCGCGGTACTCGTCGGTCTTGGCCAACGGCTCGATGCGCTGCGGTGCGGTGCGCCCGGCCGCGGCGTAGATGTCGCGGCGCGGGATCACCTGGGTTTCCTCGGCCGGGGCCCCGGTGTCCGAGGTGGCCGTGGCCGTGGGCTCCGACACGGCGGCGGCCACGGTCTCGTCGGCACCGTCGGCGGAGCCCGCCATGGGGCCGGCGCCGGTGCCGTCGAGCTCGATGATCTCGGTGGCCGCGTCGGATTCGGGCGCGGGGCCGTCTGCGATGTCGGCCTTGGACGCCGGAACGGCGTTGCCGGTGGGGGCGACATCGGCAGCGGGGCCGTCGTCGGCGATTCGACGGTAGGTCGGGACGTCGAAGTCGTCGTCAAGCCCCTCCTCGTAGTCGCCCAGGTTGCGGGGATTCGGGTTCTTGGTGTTGTCGCTCACATCGCCCAGGGTAAGCGTTGGACACCGTTTGCGGCGGCTGACGTGCCGGGGCCCGTGCGTTTTTCCTATTCTGGCGGGCATGGGAATCGATCGGATCGGCCGCGCGGGCGCGGGCGCGGCGCTGGCTGCATCGCTGGCGCTGGGGCTGGCCGCGTGCATGGACGATTCCCCGGAGCTCGCCGGGACGTTCGCCGAGGTGACCTCCGAGCCGACCGGCGTCCCCATGCCGGATTCGGGGATGCGCGAAGCGATGCCGACCCCGGGCGTGCAGCGTGAGCCTCGGGAATCGTCGGACCCGTGCGCGATCGATGACGTGGTCCTCGCGGCATGTTTGCCGGAAACGACCGCCATGGCGTCGCCGGGTCCGGGCCGCGCGGTCGTGGCCACGGCCGATGGGCGGGTGCAGCTGGTCGTCGCCGGCGCGGCCCCGGTGGAGATCGCCGACGCCGGGTCGCGGGTCCGTCAGATCACCGCGGGCCCGACCGTCGCCGAGGATGGCCAGCTGTTCATGCTCCGCGACGACGGTTCCGTCGCCCGCTTGACCCTCCTCCCCGGCGGCGGCACCGATGTGCGGGAGTTGCCGCGGCACTCGGACCCCGGGAATCTGGCGTTGTACGTCGACGGCGCGGGCGAGGTGAACACCTTGCTCGCCGGCGATCCCACGATCGAGGTGATTTCGGTCTGCCACACCCCGGTCGGCGCCCCTCCCCTGATGACGGTCCGCCTCGACGGCACTCCGCTGCTCGCCCAGTGGTCCGGAGGCTTGATCGAGCCCGTCGGCGGCGTCGACCTCGATGATTCGCTGGGCGGGTGCGCCGTCGTCGGCGAGGAGGTGGTCGTGGCGGTGCCGGCGGCGCAGCGCGTGGTGTCTCTTCCCGTTGCGCCGCCGGAGCCCGGGCCGTTCGGCGCGTGGACGGTGACGGGGTCGCCGGAGACCATGCTCGAGGGCGAATTCGGCCACGTCGGCTGGGTCGCTCCGGTGCTCGCCGATGGCGGCGTCGAGGTGTGGGGCGCAACGGTGAACAAGGCGGATGGCCGCGAGGCCGGCGCGTCCGACGAGCGCGTCTTCCGCATCCCCTCCGGCGGCGCGGAGGGCGGTTCGCCGGATTAGAGGGTGTGGGGCGGGATGCGCCATGGCCCTTTTGCTTGACGACGCCACCGACCTCACCCATGGCCATGGATTCGCCATCATGTACGGGTTGAGATGCGCGACCAAAAGTGGCCCTTTTGGGGTTCATGGTGCGGAAAGTTCCCGAATCGTTGCCCTAGTTTCGAATAGACGGGATCGAACACCTGTATCATATGAAGTGAAGCAGGGCGGGGATCACAGGCCCGAATTCACGGTTACGGAAGCATCGACGATCGCATCGCATCACCCGGGGGACACGACATGGCTGCCGACCATGACGCGCACGATGAACACCACGACACCAACGCCGCAACCAATCACGACCCACCACGCAAACGGTGGGCCACCGAGCGTGCCGACGACGAACTGACCCGACGCGCACGCGCCCGCAATCTCGATGAACTCGCCATGGCCGTCGCCTGCGCGCCACACGGCGACGACGACGTCGATTCCCATGCCGCGGCCGTGGCCACCAGAATCGGCTCCGGGAAAGCGGCCGCCATCGACTACTGCGACATCGGGATCATGCTGCGCCGCATGCCGCGCATCCACGAATTCTGCCGATCCGGTGCCCTGCCGTTGTGGCATCTGAAGAAGATGGCCGCCGCCGTCATTGCGGTGTCCGACGAGCACATCGCGGCCATCGAAACGCACTTCCTCGGGTATCTCCGCCCCCGCCGCGACTACCAGGCGTTGCCCGGCATCCGCGTGTGGGCCCGCGAACTGCGGCGCATCGTCGAGTCGGTCGAGCCGATCTCCACTCCCCCGGATGATGACGAAGAATCCGCTTCCATCCGCTCCGAGTCCTACTCCGTCGACAACGGGTATCCCGGCGACCATGGCGAACTCCACGTCATCTTGCGCAAGGACCGCCTCGCGGAATTCGACGCGGCCGTCCGCGCCATCCGCGACGCCAAGATCAGCGCCGGCCAAGACTGCTCCCTGGGTGACGCCCTGATGCACATGTGCCGCGGCGATTTCGCGGGCGCCGGGGTCACGCTCAACGTGTACGCCGATGCCGGCGCCGACGAAGACGACCTGCAACTTTGGCTCGACGGCGCCGGATGGCTGCCGAAGTACCTGACCAGGCAATGGCTGGAAAGAGCCGATCGAGCGCGCCTCTCCGCCGACTCGCGGACCGACGGTTACGCGCCCACGGATGCGCAGAAGGCCCGGGTGCGGGGCCGCGATGGCGGCTGCCGGTTCCCCGGGTGCAACGTGCCCGCCCACAAGTGCCAGTTCGACCACGTCATCGAGTGGGTGGCCGACAAGGGCCCCAAGGGTGCGCCGGGAACGTGCACGAAGGATGCCGGCTTCATCGCCGGCGGCGGCGCCACCAATCTCGGCGTCACCGCCACATGGAACCTGCAGTGCCTGTGCCAGCACCACCACAATCTGAAAACCAGCCGGCACTGGCGAGCGGTCATGCACGAAGACGGCTCCGTGACCTGGACCGACCACAAGGGCACGACCATCGCCACGACGGTGCCCCATGGCCCCATCGCCCACATCAACCGCCAAACCTTCGACCAGCGGGCGACCCGCCTTACCGCCACGATCCGCGGGGCCAACGCCCGCAGGCTCCGCGCCGAAGCGGACGCCGCCGCGGCCATGGAAAAGGCCGACATCGACGCCGCGATCCGCAACCACGCCCGGCGCACTGCGACGTTCGAGCAGGAACTCGAGCACTTCACGGCCGGACCGCTCAACTCCACCGACCCCGACATCGCCGCCGAAGCCCGGGCACTGGCCGACGCAGCTGACGATGGATGGCCGAGCACCGAAGATCCGACATGGGCCCCGGAGCCGAAACCGACGTCGACCCCAGCAGGCCGGCCGTCGAGGACCATGAACTGGAAAGCGGATGCGGATCCCGGGCAGCGGCGAGGAGCTGACCTGGATCCGCGTGGCTGGGCGAGTGTCAGCACCGATGACGACTGGGCCAACTCCCCGATGCAACGCAACCCCGACCTGACCGGTGATGACTGGCCAGACGAACCGGTCTCACAGCCGGGACCGCAGGTGACGACTCCTCCGCGAATCGTCTGCCGGCCCCCACGGCGACGTGCCACGATCGACGCCGATCCGACGGAAGCGCCGGAACCGCCGAGGCCCCTCGGGCCCGACCCGACGATCCCGTTCTAGGCATCCACGTTCCGGGCCCGGCCCCGTTCTGACCCCATCCCGGAGCTGCCCCTCCCCCCTTACGACATGCCTCGTCCGCAATCGCCGAAACAAGATTGATGAAGGTTAGGCTATGGTTCCTTTATGGCTCGCATCACTTCCACCCTCACCGTCGTCGCGGCGGAACGCGTTTCGCCGACCATCCAGCGCGTGAAATTCCACGTCTCCGACATCACGCCCTTCGCGGAATCGCCGCACACGGATGCCTACGTGAAGCTGGTGTTCGAGCAATCAGTCGGCCATTCACAGGGTCAGGCTCAAGCACAGGCTCAGACGCTGCGCACTTACACCGTGCACTCCATCGACGCCGAAGCTTCGACGCTGGCCATCGACTTCGCGCTCCATGGCGGCACCACGGAAGCCGTCGGCGATTCCGCGCCGAGCTCAGGCATCGCGTGCACGTGGGCGTTGGCGGCCCGTCCCGGCAACGTACTCGAAGCACGCGGGCCGGGCGGGGCATACTCGCCCGACCCGACCGCGACGCGCCACTTGATCTGCGGCGACGCCACCGCCATCCCCGCCATCGCCGCCGCGGTCTCCGCGCTGCCCGCCGAAGCCATCGCGGACGTCATCGTCGAAGCACCCGACTACGCCGACGTCGACCTGATCGCCAACCATCCCGGCGCATCGATCACGCACGTGACCCCAGCCTCGGGCCCCGACGCCGCACCCGGCGATGCGCTGGTGGAGATGACCACGGCGATCGTCGGCAAGCTCACTTCCCGCGCCGACTTTGACCCGGAAACGCTGCAGGTCTTCGTGCACGGCGAAGCCAATGCCGTGATGAAGCGCATCCGCCCCATGCTCAAGGACGCCGGCATCCCCGTCCGCGGCGCCTCGATCTCCGGGTACTGGCGGGTCGGCCGTACCGAAGAAGGGTTCCGCGCGTGGAAGAAGGAGAACCGGCCCGCCGAAGACTGATCTCCTACGCCCGCACCCCGTCATCGTCGGCGACGCCGACGAACTGATAACCGACCACAGCATTGTGCAACGCCGGCTGGTCGAAATCGGCGGGCTGCAGGCACGTCAGCAACAGCAGGCGGCCGGGCGTCGGCTCCTCGCCCCACACCTCATCGTCGACCGCCAACTCCTCC
>DHCFJ07801__coassemble_1849_pt1 | contig 20328 bp, 31 predicted proteins | sample DHCFJ07801__metabat2_high_PE_026 | metagenome-assembled genome bin DHCFJ07801 | reverse complement strand
GATCACCGGTGCCGCCCAGATGGACGGCGCGATCCTGGTCGTGGCCGCCACCGACGGCCCGATGCCGCAGACCCGTGAGCACGTCCTCCTGGCCCGCCAGGTCGGCGTCCCCTACATCCTCGTCGCCCTGAACAAGTGCGACATGGTCGACGATGAGGAGATCATCGAGCTCGTGGAGATGGAGGTGCGTGAGCTTCTCGCCGAGCAGGACTACGACGAGGAGGCCCCGATCGTGCACATCTCCGCCCTGGGCGCCCTCAATGGCGAAGAGAAGTGGGTCGACTCCATCGTCGAGCTCATGAACGCCGTCGACGAGAACATCCCGGACCCGGTCCGCGAGACCGACAAGCCGTTCCTGATGCCCGTCGAGGACATCTTCACCATCACCGGCCGCGGCACCGTCGCCACCGGTCGCGTGGAGCGCGGCACCCTGAAGGTCAACGACGAGGTCGAGATCCTGGGCATCCAGGAGAAGTCCCAGAACACCACCGTCACCGGCATCGAGATGTTCCGCAAGCTGCTGGACTCCGCCGAGGCCGGCGACAATTGTGGCCTGCTGCTCCGCGGCATCAAGCGCGAGGACATCGAGCGCGGCCAGATCATCGCGAAGCCGGGCGCCTACACCCCGCACACCGAGTTCGAGGGCTCCGTCTACATCCTGTCCAAGGACGAGGGCGGCCGCCACACCCCGTTCTTCGACAACTACCGTCCGCAGTTCTACTTCCGCACCACCGACGTCACCGGCGTCGTGAAGCTGCCGGAGGGCACCGAGATGGTCATGCCGGGCGACAACGTCGACATGTCCGTCACCCTGATCCAGCCGGTCGCGATGGACGAGGGCCTGCGCTTCGCCATCCGCGAGGGTGGCCGCACCGTCGGCGCCGGCCGCGTCACCAAGATCAACAAGTAAGTCTTGTTGCTCTAGCGGATCGAGTTCGCCGGCCTGGCCGGTGAATTCACCCGCGGCCTGAAAGAGGGCCCCGCTTCCCGAGTTACTCGGGAGGCGGGGCCCTCTTTTCGTGTGCGGGGTGCGGCTCGGCACCCGGGGTGCCGAGCGGGGCGGGGGATCAGCGGTGCGGGGCCCGGCCGTGGGCCCGTTTCAGCGGTTCGGGGGCGGATCGAGGTGGATGAGGAACCGGGTTCCGGCGCACGTGTCGCCGACCGCCGCGGTGACGTCGGCGGAGGCGACCTCGCACGTGCGCCGGATCGATTCGACGTCGGCGTCGTGGTTGGCGTCGATGATCACGGTGATGACGTCGGCGCCCCTGTCCACTTCGGCTCGGCCCCGGGCGCGGCGTATGCCGTCGTGAAGCTGCAGGTGCTTTGCGACGGCCTCCGCCACATCCGAGAGGTGGAACCGAAGTTCGCCGGTGTCGTCGGACGCCTCGTCGATGCGGGTGCGGGTCAGCCGCCGGTCGAGGTTCGCCGCGAGGAGGGCGATGGACAAAACGATGGCGGTGACGGCGGCACCGGCTAGGGCCCAGGTGAACCAGTCGGCGGCGACGTGCCCGGGCAAACGGGATGGGCGGAGGCCGTCGGTCCATTCCGAGAAGGGAGCGATCCCGTACTGCGCGGCGAGGCCGAGCAGGCCGGCGACGAGGCAGATGGCCCCGAGCAGCCCGGCGACCAGTCGGTCAAGGATGGCGGTGGAACGCTTCATCGTCTGGGCCGCCTTTCCCGTTCTTCCGCACCGCGCAGGGTGCGGACCTTCACGACGGGCGGATCGGCGACGGTGCCGGCGAGTTCGGCCGCAACCGCGTCGCGGACCTTGTCGGCCGGATCATCGCCGTTGGATGCCGCGCCGTCGACGGTCACGGTGACCGCGCGGGGTGCCGCGATAGCGGTCGCGTCGTAGACGCCGGGGCACCGGCGGGCGGTGCGCGAGGCGATGCGGCCGACGTCGACGGGCCGCAGCCACATGTCGGCGTCACCGGGCGCCCGGACGTGTGTGCGCCGGCGGGGTTTGACCGCCACCAGGACGAGAGCCGTGCCCAGGAGGATCGCGGCGATGGAGGCCGGCAGCAACACGGCATCCCATCCGTGGCCGTCCAGGCAGCCGACGAAGCCCGCGATGACCTCGGGGCGGTCGATGGCCTCGAGCCGGGCCAGCAGATCGTGGCCGGCGATGACGCCGATGGCCGCCAGGGTCAGCGCGACCAGGTAGGCGACGGGCCGGGCGGCGGGCGCGGCCAGGGGGACCGGGGGAGCGACGGGCCCGGCGGGGGCGGAGTCCACGGTGCGATCGGTGGGGTCGGCGGCGTTCATCGGACCCGCCGCCTCGGCGCCGGTTCCGATCGAGGCGCGCTCACCGGCCGCACCCCCAGGGGAGTGGCGGCGGGCGTCCGCAACCGAGGGGCGAGTTCGTGGCCGAGGACGTCGTCGCGGGTGACCCGGCTCCACGGGCGGTCGCCGTCGGCGCCGACGATGGTGGCCACGCGCACGTCGCATCGGGCGACCGTCAATCCGGTGGTGGCGCGCACGCGCTCGGCGACGGTGTCACGGACGATGCGGGCGATGTCGCGCACGGGCGTCGGCCATGACACGGCGACGTCGGTTTCCACGGTCACGGATCCGCCCCGGGCGTCGATCTGGACGTCGACGCGGGGATAGGCGCGCCCGGCCATGCGGTTGATGGCGCTGCCCGCGGAAACGGTGCCGGGGATGGAATCGATGGCGGCGGCCACGATCTTCTCCACCGCGCGTTCCCCGATGACGGTCGCTCCCCGCCCGGGGGAACGGCCGTCCGCCGCGGCTGCGGGGTCGTCCGGGGTGACCTTCGATGTGACGTCGGCGGTGGCTTTCGTGGTCGCGCCGTTGGCCACGTCCATGGTCAGCGCCTCCCGCGGCCGGCGGAACCGAGCATCGCGCGCAGGTCGATGAGCCCGTCCCGGTGGGCGCCGAGCACGCCGCCGACGCCGGCGAACACCAGGCCCATCAGGAATCCCGGCAATCCACCGGCCGCCGCGGCAATGGCCAGCAGCAAGCCCGCGTACACGCCGAACTTCAGGTACTCCATGTCAGCTCTCCTCTTCCCGGGCGCCGGCGACGGCACCCTCCAGCGGGGCGGCCAGGGCAACGTCCGACACGATCACGTCGAGAGTCGCCGACGGGCCCAGCACCCCGGCTGCGGCGGCGCGGGCCAGTTCACACGTCTCGGCGAGGGGCCGCGGGTCGGTCGGATCGAAGGCGGCGCGCAGATGGATCTCCAACCTGCCATTGGCCCACCTCAGTCCGAGCACGCGCCCGCCGGGATACAACATCGCGATTTCGCCGTGGCGTCCCGAGTCGAGGCCCGCCACCGACGGCACCGCCGACACGGCCGCGGCAATCGCCCGCGCGTCAGCGGACGCGGGCCGGTGTGGCGCCGTCATGGTCGCCGTCCTCGTCGTCGTCCTGCGGCAGGTGCACGTCGTGGACGGTCACGTTGACTTCGGTGACCTCCAGCCCCGTCATCCGTTCCACCGACACGATGATGTTCTCGCGGATGGCATCGGCGAGCTCGTGGATGGCCACCCCGAACTCGGCGACGATGGACACATCGACCGCGGCCTGGAACTGGCCGACTTTTACGGCGACGCCCTGCGCCACGTCGACCCCGGCGCCGGGGATCCGCTCGCGCACCGCGCCGACGAATCGGGCACCGCCCCCGCCGAGCGAATGCACGCCCGACACTTCCCGGGCGGCGAGGCCCGCTATCTTGGTCACCACGACGTCCTCGATGACGGTGCGGCCGCGCGACTCGGGCGCCGTGCCGTCGTCAAGCAGTTGCTTTGCGACGATGCCGGTCACCTTCTCCGCCGCAACGCCACGTTCGCCGGAACCGGAATCGGTGCCGGAATCGGGACCGTAATTCAATGGGCCGGACATGCGGTCTCCCTTCCCGGGCGACCGGGGCCGCCCTCGTCTGGGTCCATTGTGCCCCCGAACGACCGATCGCCGCCGCCGCGGAGCGATGTTCGTCACATCCGGGGAAAAGATTTGGGGGACACGCCCGGGTCGTGCTTTAATACACGGGTTGCTTTAACACGGCGTCATCGACGCGAGCCCCGCCAGGCCCCAGGGAACCGGCGCAGCCGCGGGAGACGCCGCTGGTGAAGTGAGCATGGCCACGAGAGCCGGAACCGGGAAACCGGGGTCGGCGACGTGCCCTGCGGTCAAAATGAGGGCGACACGCCCGACCGCGGGGACCGGGGTTGGCATGGCAAATACACAGCGGCAGTAGGCAGGGCACCCACGCTTCAACTCGGGGGAGCCTCTCCTGAACTGGGATATCCGGTCGTGAACCGTGCATGCGCACGGGGATGACCGTCCTCTCGGATTGCATCGGCGCTGTGCTGCGCCATGCCCGACGACGGTGGTCACACGACGAAAGCGATAACCCAGCATCGAAAATCTGGCGCTGGCCATGACCGGCTAGGCACACCGGCGCACAGAAGACAATGACAGGGTCGACGCCCCTCGAGGGCGCGCCGACCGAGGAGAGGACAAGCGTGGCGGGACAAAAGATCCGCATCAGGCTCAAGGCCTACGACCACGAGGCGATTGACGCGTCCGCGCGTCGCATCGTCGAGACGGTGACCCGTACGGGCGCCCGAGTGGTCGGCCCCGTGCCGTTGCCCACCGAAAAGAACGTGTACTGCGTCATCCGCTCGCCGCACAAGGACAAGGACTCGCGCGAGCACTTCGAGATGCGCACCCACAAGCGCCTGATCGACATTCTCGACCCGACCCCGAAGACCGTTGACGCTCTCATGCGCATCGACCTTCCGGCGTCCGTCGACGTCAACATTCAGTGAGCCTGGACTACGGCAGCGGAGACTAGATAATGAGTGAAAACGAGATCAAGGGCATCCTGGGCACGAAGCTCGGCATGACCCAGGTCTTCGACGAGGAGAACCGGGTCGTCCCGGTGACCGTCGTCGAGGCCGGGCCGTGCGTTGTGACCCAGGTGCGCACGAAGGACGTGGACGGCTACGACGCCGTCCAGATCGCCTACGGCGAGATTGACCCCCGTAAGGCCAACAAGCCCCAGGCCGGCCACTTCAAGAAGGCCGGCGTGACCCCGCGTCGCCACACCGTGGAGATCCGGACCCCCGACGCTTCCTCTTACGAGGTCGGCCAGGAGGTCGGCGTGGACGTGTTCGGCGACATCGAGTACGTCGACGTCACCGGCACCTCCAAGGGCAAGGGCTTCGCCGGCGCCATGAAGCGCCACGGCTTCGCCGGCCAGGGCGCCTCCCACGGCAACCAGGCCGCGCACCGTCGCGTCGGCGGCATCGGCGCCTGCGGCACGCCCGCCCGCGTGTTCAAGGGCAAGCGCATGGCCGGCCGCATGGGCAATGACCGGGTCACGACCCAGAACCTGAAGATCCAGAAGATCGACGCCGACTCCAACCTGCTCCTGATCAAGGGTGCGGTTCCGGGTGTCCGCGGCGGCCTCCTGGTTGTCAAGACCGCTGTGAAGGGTGGTGCTCACGCATGACGAACCTCAAGCTTGACGTCCACACCGCCGACGGTGGCGTGAACGGCTCCGTGGAACTCCCGGCCGAGATCTTCGACGCCGAGGTGTCGACCGCCCTGATGCACCAGGTCGTCGTCGCCCAGCGCGCCGCGGCTCGCCAGGGCACCCACAAGACCAAGACCCGCGCCGAGGTGCGTGGCGGCGGCCGCAAGCCGTGGCGCCAGAAGGGCACCGGCCGTGCCCGCCAGGGTTCGATCCGTGCTCCGCACTGGACCGGCGGCGGCGTCGTCCACGGCCCGCAGCCGCGCGACTACTCGCAGCGCACCCCCAAGAAGATGAAGGCCGCCGCCCTGCGCGGCGCCCTGACCGACCGAGTCCGCCACGACCGCATCCACGTGGTCGAGGAGCTCGTCGCCGGCCAGACCCCGTCGACCAAGTCGGCGCGCACCTTCATCGAGCGTCTGACCGATCGCAAGTCCGTGCTGGTCGTCCTCCCCCGCGAGGACGTCACGGCGTGGAAGTCCGTCAACAACCTGGCGAACGTCCACACCCTGTCGCAGGACCAGCTGAACACCTACGACGTGCTGAAGGCCGATGACGTCGTGTTCGCCGTGCAGGCGCTCAACGAGTTCATCGCCCGCAACACCGGTGCGGAGGAGGAGAAGTAATGGCCACCATCGCGGATCCCCGTGACATCATCATCGCCCCGGTCGTGTCGGAGAAGTCCTACGGACTGATGGAGCAGAACGTCTACACGTTCCTGGTCCACACCGACGCCAACAAGACCCAGATCAAGATCGCGGTCCAGGAGATCTTCGGCGTGAAGGTCGCCAGCGTGAACACCGTCAACCGTGAGGGCAAGCGCAAGCGCTCCCGCACCGGTTACGGCCAGCGCAAGGCCACCAAGCGCGCGTACGTGACTCTCGCGGCCGGCAGCGATCCCATCGACATCTTCGGCGGTTCGGCCGCCTAACGGCTGGTCGACGAGGAAGTTAAGGAAGAGCAAAAGTATGGCTATTCGCAAGTACAAGCCGACTACGCCGGGTCGCCGCCAGAGCTCCGTCTCCGAGTTCAGCGAGGTCACTCGCTCGACTCCCGAGAAGTCTCTGCTGCGCCCGCTGTCCAAGACCGGTGGCCGCAACGTTCACGGCCACATCACCACCCGCCACAAGGGCGGCGGTCACAAGCGCCAGTACCGCGTCATCGATTTCCGCCGCAACGGCAAGGACGGCGTGCCGGCCAAGGTCGCTCACATCGAGTACGACCCGAACCGCACCGCCAACATCGCGCTGCTGCACTACTTCGATGGCGAGAAGCGCTACATCATCGCGCCGAAGGGCCTGAAGCAGGGCACCATCGTCGAGTCCGGCGCCAACGCCGACATCAAGGTGGGCAACAACCTGCCGCTGCGCAACATCCCGACCGGTACGACCATCCACTGCGTCGAGCTGAAGCCGGGCGCCGGCGCCCAGCTCGCCCGCTCCGCGGGTGCGTCCATCCAGCTGCTGGGCAAGGAGGGCAAGTACGCCATCCTGCGCATGCCGTCCTCCGAGATCCGTCGCGTCGACGCGCGCTGCCGCGCCACCGTGGGTGAGGTCGGCAACGCCGACCAGATCAACATCCGCTGGGGCAAGGCCGGCCGCATGCGCTGGAAGGGCTGGCGCCCCTCCGTCCGCGGTGTCGTGATGAACCCGGTCGACCACCCGCACGGTGGCGGCGAGGGCAAGACCTCGGGTGGTCGCCACCCGGTGTCGCCGTGGGGCCAGAAGGAAGGCCGCACCCGCAAGCCCAACCGCCCGAGTGACGGGCTGATCGTCCGTCGCCGTCGCACCAACAAGAACAAGAAGCGCTAAGGAGGGAACAGAGAATGCCACGCAGCCTTAAGAAGGGCCCGTTCGTCGATGAGCACCTCCTTGCGAAGGTGGACGCTCAGAACGAGAAGGGCACCAAGCAGGTCATCAAGACCTGGTCCCGCCGCTCCACGATTCTCCCCGATTTCATCGGCCACACCTTTGCCGTCCACGACGGTCGCAAGCATGTGCCGGTGTTCGTGGACGACTCGATGGTCGGCCACAAGCTGGGCGAGTTCGCGCCCACGAAGACCTTCAAGGGTCACATCAAGGACGACAAGAAGGGACGTCGATAAGCCATGAGCAACGACATCACCTCCGCCCGCGCCACCGCGCGTTTCGTCCGCGTCACCCCGATGAAGGCCCGTCGCGTGCTGGACACGGTCCGCGGCAAGTCGGTCTCCGAGGCGCTCTCCATGCTGGAGTACGCCCCGCAGACCGCCTCCGAGCCGATCTCGAAGCTGGTCGCGTCCGCCGCGGCCAACGCCGAGAACAACTTCGGCCTGGACCCCCGCACCCTCGTCATCGCCCAGGCCTGGGCCGATGAGGGACCGACCATGAAGCGCTTCCGCCCCCGTGCGCAGGGCCGTGCTTTCCACGTCCGCAAGCGCACGAGCCACATCACCGTGGTCGTCGAGAGCCAGAAGGGAAGTGCTCAGTAGTGGGACAGAAGATCCATCCCCACGGCCTCCGGCTGGGAATCTCCAGCGACTGGAAGTCCCGCTGGTACGCCGACAAGCAGTACGCCGACTACCTCGCCGAGGACATCAAGATCCGTGATCTGCTGTCCACCGGCCTGGAGCGCGCCGGCATCTCCGACGTCGTCATCGAGCGCACGCGTGACCGCGTTCGCGTCGACATCCACACCGCCCGACCGGGCATCGTCATCGGTCGCCGCGGTTCGGAGGCCGACCGCATCCGCGGTGAGCTGGAGAAGCTCACCGGCAAGCAGGTCCAGCTGAACATCCTCGAGGTCAAGAACATCGACGCGGATGCCAAGCTGGTCGCCCAGTCCATCGCCGAGCAGCTGACCAACCGCGTGGCGTTCCGCCGCGCGATGCGCAAGGCCATCCAGTCCTCCATGCGCCAGCCGCAGGTCAAGGGCATCAAGGTCGTGTGCTCCGGTCGTCTGGGCGGTGCCGAGATGGGCCGCACCGAGCGTTACCACGAGGGTCGCGTTCCGCTGCACACCCTGCGCGCGGAGATCGACTACGGCACCCACGAGGCCCACACCACCTTCGGCCGCATCGGCGTCAAGGTGTGGATCTACAAGGGTGACGTCATCGGTGGCCGCCGTGAGTCCGAGATGAACGCCGGTCGCGACGGTCAGCGCCGCGGCGACCGCCGTGAGCGCCCGCGTCGTGGTGGCCAGCGCCGCCAGCGGGCCTCCGAGAAGAAGGAGGGCTAAATGCTCATCCCGAAGCGCGTCAAGTACCGCCGCCAGCACCGTCCGCACCGCTCCGGCGTGGCCAAGGGCGGCACGCGGGTGACGTTCGGCGACTACGGCCTGCAGGCCATGGAGCCGGCGTACATCACGAACCGCCAGATCGAGGCGGCTCGTATCGCCATCAACCGCCACGTCAAGCGCGGCGGCAAGGTGTGGATCCAGATTTTCCCGGACCGTCCGCTGACCCAGAAGCCGCTCGGCGTGCGCATGGGTTCCGGTAAGGGCCCCGTGGAGAAGTGGGTCGCCAACGTCAAGCCGGGTCGCATCATGTTCGAGATGTCCTACCCGGACGAGAAGACCGCGATCGAGGCGCTGAAGCGCGCCGGCGCGAAGCTTCCCTGCAAGACCCGAGTCGTCCGGAAGGAGGATCAGTACTGATGTCGAATGGCATTCCCGCCCACGAGCTCCGCTCGCTGGACAACGATGGCCTGGTCGCCAAGCTCAAGGAGTCCAAGGAGGAGCTGTTCAACCTCCGGTTCCAGATGGCCACCGGTCAGCTGACCAACAACCGTCGACTGAGCGCCGTCCGCAAGGACATCGCCCGCATCTACACCGTGATGCGCGAGCGTGAGCTCGGCCTGTCCGCCGCTCCCACCGATGGTGATGCGGCATGAGCGAGGAAAACATGAACCAGACCGAGTCCGGCGCCCGCAAGGTCCGCTCCGGTTACGTCGTGTCCGACAAGATGCAGAAGACCATCGTCGTCGAGCTCGAGGACCGCAAGCAGCACGCCCTTTACGGCAAGATCCTGCGCACCAACTCCAAGGTGAAGGCCCACGATGAGAACGAGGAAGCCGGCATCGGCGACCGCGTCCGCATCGAGGAGTGCCGTCCGCTTTCCAAGGACAAGCACTTCCGCCTGATCGAGATCATCGAGAAGGCCCGCTAAGCGGTTCTTCGCGAAGTCTCTTTCGCTTTGCGACGCCCCCGTCATCCCGGTTCGCCGGGGAGGCGGGGGCTTCGTCGTGCCTGATGGCGGGCGCTAGCTGCCGCCGGGCGGGGGAGTGCGCAATACTGGGGCCATGAACATGCACCGCACCTGGTCCGAGATCGTGGCAGCCGACCCCGGCCATTCCCGCCGGTACGCGGAACGCTGGGCGAATTTCGCCGCGCAGGGACGCGACATCGACGGCGAAGCGCGGTTGATCGACGCGATGGCCCCGCGGGGCGGACGCATCCTCGACGCGGGCTGCGGTCAGGGCCGCCTGGGCGGCTACCTCGCCGGCCGGGGCCACCGGGTCGTCGGCGTGGACATCGACCCGTACCTGATCTCCGTCGCCCGCGACGTCCAGCCCGGCGGCACGTGGAAGGTCGGTGACCTGGCCAACCTCGGCGAGGTCCTGGCCGCGGCCGACGCGGACCCGAAGTCCGCCGAGTCCGGGGCGCATCCCACCGGCGACTTCGACGTCATCGTCGCCGCCGGCAACGTCCTGACCTTCATCGACCCCGCCGACCGCGGCAACGTGCTCATCGGTTTCCGCGATGCGCTTGCCACAGACGGCCGTGCGGTCATGGGCTTCGGCGCCGGCCGCGGCTGGTCCCTCGACGACTTCGAATCCGACGCCTTCGAAGCGGGCCTGCGCATCACGCACCGTTTCTCCACCTGGAACCTGCTCCCGTTCGACGAACACGCCAACTTCATCGTCGCCATCGCCGAACGCGCCTGAGCGACGACTCCGCGCCTTATCTGGATTTCCGCCCCCGTGCGGGGCCGACGAGCCGTCGCAAAGCAAGAGATTTGGGGTCCGGCCCCGCCACATGCAATAATTCACGGGTTGCGAGTGGCGGAGTGCGTCAACGCGGCGGCACACGGCACGGCACGGACACGATCCGACCAGGCCACGCCCCGGTTGAGACCCCCGCCAAGCTCGCAGCCGAATCAGACCGCGTGCGCACGGGACGGAAATCCGGCGCACACAGCAATCCAGGTCAAGGAGAACCGTAGTGATTCAGCAGGAATCGCGTCTGCGGGTCGCCGACAACACCGGTGCCAGGGAAATCCTGTGCATCCGCGTGCTCGGCGGCTCCACCCGACGCTTCGCCGGCATCGGCGATGTCATCGTGGCCACCGTCAAGGAGGCCGCCCCGGGCGGCAACGTCAAGTCCGGCGAGATCGTCCGCGCCGTCGTCGTCCGCACCAAGAAGGAGACCCGTCGCCCCGACGGCTCCTACATCTCGTTCGACGAGAACGCCGCCGTCCTGATCAAGGCCGACAACGAGCCGCGTGGCACCCGCATCTTCGGCCCGGTCGCGCGTGAGCTGCGCGACAAGAAGTTCATGAAGATCGTGTCGCTCGCACCGGAGGTGATTTAAGTGAAGATCCGCAAGGGCGATACCGTCCTGGTCATCTCGGGTCCGGACAAGGGCGCGCAGGGCGAGGTCATCGAGGCCTACCCGACGCGCGACAAGGTCCTGGTCTCCGGCGTCAACAAGATCAAGAAGCACGTCGCGAACTCCACTCCGGAGCGTGGCGCCTCGTCCGGTGGCATCGTCACCCAGGAGGCCCCGATCCACGTGTCGAACGTCATGCTCGTCGACGAAGAGGGCACCCCGACCCGCGTCGGCTACCGCTTCGATGAGGACGGCAAGAAGGTTCGCATCTCCCGTCGCACCGGGAAGGACATCTAAGCATGAGCGAGAACTACACCCCCCGCCTCAAGGCGCGCTACCGCGCCGAGATCCGCGAGAACCTGCAGAAGGAATTCTCCTTCGACAACGTCATGCAGATTCCGGGCGTCACCAAGGTCGTCGTCAACATGGGCGTCGGCGAGGCTGCCCGCGACTCCAAGCAGATCAACGGTGCGCTCAACGACCTGACCCTGATCACGGGCCAGAAGCCGGAGCTGCGTCGCGCGAAGAAGTCGATCGCCAACTTCAAGCTGCGCGAGGGCATGCCCATCGGCGCCCGCGTCACGCTGCGCGGCGACCGCATGTGGGAGTTCCTGGACCGTCTGCTGACCGTGGCGCTGCCGCGAATCCGCGACTTCCGCGGTCTGTCGGACAAGCAGTTCGACGGCCACGGCAACTACACCTTCGGCCTCTCCGAGCAGTCCATGTTCTACGAGATCGACATCGACAAGATGGACCGCCCCCGTGGCATGGACATCACCGTCGTGACGACCGCCACGAACAACGACGAGGGCCGCGCACTGCTGCGCGAGCTCGGCTTCCCTTTCAAGACCGCCCAGAACAAGGACTAGTTCCTTCGGGTGGCGCCGATTGATTTCCGCGCCATGGTTTGAGCGCACGCGACCCCCGCTTCCTTTCGAGGAGGCGGGGGTTTCGTCGTGCCCGGGGTGCCTCGTGCCGGCGCTTGGGCTTTGCGACGGCTCGCGTGGAGCGTGACCGCCGGGGGCGCCACAACTTGCCCGGCCGCCTGCCGCTGCCGTCCCGACGCGGCCCGCAGCAACTCGTCCCGCAGTCTGCCGTTTTCACCGTTACCTGGTCCGCCATCACCCGTCGCGCCAGTCATTGGCCGCCGCTGGCCCGGCCCGCCGGTCGCAGCCGCGCGAATGGCCCGTCCAGCCGATCGCGGCCGGGCGGATGGCATGGCCCGCCGAGTTTCGTGCCATATAGGTGCCACCGCTTCAAATGTGAAGCCCATGACCTGCGCAAACGCGAATTGCATGCCGAGGGTGGCATCTATATGGCACGAAATGCCGATCGTCGGCGCGCGCCCGTGTCCCAGAGGCGGGGGCGGGGGCAGCGATGCCGGGCGGGGACGCTTAAGTGGGCCGGGCGAGGTCGGGTGGGGCGAGGACGGGCGGATCGAGTGGCGCCGGGGCGCCGACGTCGGGCCGGACGGCGCATTGGAGTGATCGGTGGAGGTGGACCGCTCCTTGGGGGAGTGGTGGACGCGTCCCCGAATTCGGGTGGAGTCAATCGGATGTGACGGAAGTCACGTTAGGGGCAAGCGCGGGGGTCGGCAAGTCCGGGTTGGCGACGATGGCGGGTAAATGGCGCGCACCGATGCTCTTCCGGAATGCCGTCCACCTGCAGTTTGTAACAAACTGGTCACGAACGTCGGGCGACACGGTAACGGCCCGCTGCCTGGGTTTCCCATGAACATGCGGTAAGAACCGCAGGCCCGCGACTTGACACCCGGCTCCCGAAACGGCACGGTTTCCACTCATGAAGAAGTCTTTCTCCACCAAGGTCCGCTCCGCGGCCATCGCCGCCGTCACGGTTCTGGGCCTCGGCCTGGGCGCCGCCGGCGCCGCCGCCCAGCCCTCCCTCCCGCCGCTGCCCGCCATGCCCGCCATTCCGGCGATCCCGGGCATCCCGAACATCAACCCGGCCCCGGGCACCGGCGCCAAGCAGGTCGTCACCTTCGGCGACTCCTTCACCGCCAACGCCGGCAAGTCCGGCCCGCGCGGCCTCGAGCCGGGCCAGACCCCGATCGTGGCCAACTGCGCCACCGACATGGAGAACTGGCCGAAGATCGCCGCCCATCAGGCCGGCAAGTCCCTCGGCGACTGGTCCTGCAACGGCATGGGCGGCGCCCCGGTCGTGCAGCTGGTCGGCTACGTCGAGGCCGCGATCATGCACGGCGACATCGCCCCGGGCACCCAGGACGTCGTCTTCATGTACGGCGGCATGGACGCCCTGCAGTGGGTCGACGTCGCGGGCAAGATGCAGAACATGGGTCACCTGAACGACACCCTGTACCAGCAGGAGCTGCGCCACGCCGCCAACCGCATCCGCGAGGTTGCGCCGGGCGTCCAGATCCACCTGGCCTCCTACCCGGAGTACGCCACCAACGACCAGCTGTGCCTGGTCAACCTGCCGGGCCAGACCATCCCGATCCCGACCCCGGGCGGCACGCAGATCCAGGAGGCGTTCCGCGACTCCATCGCCAACGCCGCGCACAACATCGGCGCGAACTTCATCGACGTGTACCAGGCCACCATCGGCCACGGCACCTGCAACCCGGATGACAACCAGCGCTTCGTCGCCGGTTTCCAGGATCCGGCCATGGGCCCGATGACGAACCACCCGACCATCAAGGGTCAGTACGCGATGGGCGACATCATCGCCCCGCACATCCGCTAAACCCGGACTTCTTCGTGAATGCCCCGCCCGGGGTCGGCCACACGGTCGGCCCCGGGCGGGGTTTCCGCGTCTTGCGGGAACCGGATGGCTTGACGACGTCCACGTGGCCGTCGTCAAGCTGAACCGTCCATCGCACCGGACCCGAGCCCACCCTGCATCCGTGCGCCTCCGCCCGCCCCGGCCAATCCGCGGCGATTTGGGAGGTGAGGGGGCCTGCTGGTAGGTTCGAACGGTCCGCTCCATGGACGCGCGATCAGCCGTGCCCCGGTTCCCCGGGGGCGACCCGCGCGGCCGAGCCGGACTGCCAAGCAGAAACTTTGCTGAAGGCCCCCCGCCCCGAAACAGCGTCCCGCGCGTATCGGGTGGCGAGCCAACCGGGCTACTGAACCCGGCTGGCGCCAGTTGCCCCGAAAATCGCGTGGATCACGTGATGGGGTGGGAAGGAACCGCAGCGAGAAAGGAATGCGGTCACTCAACATGACCATGACTGATCCCATCGCCGACATGCTGTCGCGCGTGCGCAACGCCAACAACGCGTACCACGACACCGTCACGATGCCGTCGTCCAAGATCAAGGCGAACATCGCCGGAATCCTCAAGCAGGAGGGTTACATCGAGGACTACAGCGTCGAGGACGCCAAGGTCGGCAAGACCCTGACCCTGAACCTCAAGTACGGCCCCTCCCGTGAGCGTTCGATCGCCGGCGTCCGCCGCGTGTCGAAGCCGGGTCTGCGCGTGTACGCGAAGTCCACCAACCTGCCGAAGGTCCTCGGCGGCCTGGGCGTGGCCATCATCTCCACGTCCCAGGGCCTGCTGACCGACCGTCAGGCCACCGACAAGAAGGTGGGCGGGGAAGTCCTCGCCTACGTCTGGTAAGGGGGATAACGAACAATGTCGCGTATCGGCAAGAACCCCATCGCCGTCCCGAACGGCGTGACCGCCACCATCGAAGGCCAGGACGTCACCGTCAAGGGCCCGAAGGGCGAGCTGTCCACCACCATCCCGGCGCCCATCACGGCGTCGCAGGAGGATGGCCAGATCGTCGTCGCCCGTCCGGACGACCACCGCAAGAACCGTTCCCTCCACGGTCTGTCCCGCTCGCTGATCGACAACATGGTCGTCGGCGTCACGCAGGGCTACACCATCAAGATGGAGATCTTCGGCGTGGGTTACCGCGTGCAGAAGAAGGGCAAGGACCTCGAGTTCGCCCTGGGCTACTCCCACCCGGTCCTCATCGAGGCCCCCGAGGGCGTGACCTTCGACGTGGACGGCAACACCAAGCTGTCCATCTCGGGCATCGACAAGCAGCTGGTCGGACAGATCGCCGCCAACATCCGTCGTCTGCGGAAGGACGACCCCTACAAGGGCAAGGGCATCCGCTACGAGGGCGAGCAGATCCGTCGCAAGGTCGGAAAGACGGGTAAGTAATGAGCAACAACAACGAAAAGCGCCTCCCTGTCGGCAAGGACATCTCGACGCGTCGCCGCGTCGCCCGTGCCCGCCGCCACGCGCGCCTGCGCAAGAACATCCGCGGCACCGCCGAGACCCCGCGTCTCGTGGTCCACCGCTCCTCGCGCCACATGAGCGCCCAGATCATCGACGACTCGATCGGCCGCACGCTGGCCGCCGCGTCGACCCTGGACGCCGACATCCGCGCGATCGACGGTGACAAGAAGGCCCGCAGCGCCAAGGTCGGCGAGGTTCTCGCCGCCCGCGCCAAGGACGCCGGCATCGATTCGGTCGTCTTCGACCGCGGTGGCTACCAGTACCACGGCCGCGTGGCCGCGCTGGCCGACGCCGCCCGCGAAGGTGGCCTGAAGTTCTAATGATGCAGACCAATCAGTTCTACGGAAGGAACGCCTGATGCCGGGACGTGAACGGCGTGACGGCGGACGTGGCTCCGCCGACAACCAGAACAACAACAACCGCCGCGACGATCGTCGCGACGGTGGCCGCGGTGGCCGCGACAACCGCCGCCAGCAGGACGAGCGCAACCAGTACCTGGAGCGCGTCGTCACCATCAACCGCGTGTCCAAGGTCGTCAAGGGTGGTCGTCGCTTCAGCTTCACCGCTCTCGTGATCGTCGGCGACGGCGAGGGCAACGTGGGCGTCGGCTACGGCAAGGCGAAGGAGGTGCCGGCCGCGATCCAGAAGGGCGCCGAGGAGGCTCGCAAGAACTTCTTCCGCGTTCCGATGATCGCCGGCACCATCACCCACCCGGTGCAGGGCGAGGCCGCCGCCGGCGTCGTCATGCTCCGCCCGGCCGCCCCGGGTACCGGCGTCATCGCCGGTGGCGCGGTTCGCCCGGTGCTCGAGTGCGCCGGCATCCAGGATGTGCTGTCGAAGTCCCTGGGCTCCGACAACGCCATCAACGTCGTCCACGCCACCGTGGACGCCCTCAAGCAGCTGGTGCGCCCCGAAGAGGTCGCCGCTCGTCGCGGCAAGACCATCGAAGAGGTCGCCCCGGCAGGCATGCTGCGCGCTCGCGCGGGTCAGGGAGCGTGATTGACATGGCTCTGAAGATCACCCAGCTCCGCGGCACCGCGGGAACCAAGCAGAACCAGAAGGACTCGCTGCGCACCCTCGGCCTCAAGCGCCGGCACCAGTCCGTGGTCCGTCCGGATACCCCGGAGGTCCGCGGCCTGATCAACGCCGTGCGTCACATGGTCGAGGTCGAAGAAGTGGCGGGGGAGTAGGCACATCATGACTGATCCCATCAAGCTCCACGACCTGGCTCCGGCCCCTGGCGCCAAGAAGGACAAGACCCGCGTTGGTCGCGGTGAGGCGTCCAAGGGCAAGACCGCCGGTCGCGGCACCAAGGGCACCAAGGCCCGCAAGCAGGTTTCGGCGGCGTTCGAGGGCGGCCAGATGCCGCTGCACATGCGCCTGCCGAAGCTCAAGGGCTTCAAGAACCCGGCGAAGGTGACCTTCCAGGTCGTCAACGTCGCGGATCTGGCCGAGCTCTTCCCGGAGGGCGGCGATGTCACCATCGCCGACCTGGTCGCCAAGGGCGCCGTGCGCCCCAAGCAGCCGGTGAAGATCCTGGGCAACGGTGACATCGACGTCAAGGTCAACGTCACCGCCACCAAGTTCTCGGGCTCCGCGAAGTCCAAGATCGAGGCCGCCGGCGGTTCCGTCACCGAGGCGTAATCCGCCCCGGTCGGAGACCCCGACGACACGCGTCAGCGCCCCTTCCCCGTTCATCGGGGGAGGGGCGCTTTCGTTTACCGTGCCGTGATGGGACCCGAATCAGATGGCGCTGCTAGACTCACAGAGTCCAATAACGTCCACTATCAGTTCGCCCGCCAGCCCTGCCCCGGAATCCGGGGTCGACGCTGCTCGGCGGCCCACAGGGGCCGTCGCCAAGCGGGTTCAGGAGGATGCACGTGCCTTCCGGTTTCCTGGCGGCCCTGCGCGACCCCGATCTGCGGAAGAAGATCCTGTTCACACTGGGCATGATCATTCTGTACCGCATCGGCGCGCAGATCCCCACCCCGGGCGTCGACTACCAGACGGTGGCGGCACGCCTTGACGCGATCACGCAGGACCAGTCCAGCGTCTACTCGCTCATCAACTTGTTCTCGGGCGGCGCCCTGCTGCAGATGGCCATCTTCGGCATCGGCATCATGCCGTACATCACCGCGTCGATCATCGTCCAGCTGTTGACGGTGGTGATCCCGCACTTCGAGCAGCTGAAGAAGGAAGGCCAATCCGGCCAGGCCAAGATGACGCAGTACACGCGTTATCTGACGGTCGCCCTGGCGCTGCTGCAGTCCGCCGGCATCGTCGCCATGGCCGACCGCGGCGCCCTGCTCGGCGGCAACCAGTCGCTGCTGGTCGAGGGCTCCGGCCTGTTCGACCAGGTCGTCATGGTGCTGGTGCTCACGTCGGGCGCCGTGCTGGTGATGTGGTTCGGCGAGCTGATCACCGACCGTGGCGTCGGCAACGGCATGTCGCTGCTGATCTTCGCCGGCATCGCCGCGCAGATGCCAGCCGAGGGCGCGAACATCCTGCAGTCCGCCGGCGGCCTGGTGTTCGCCACCGTGATGGCCGCCGTGCTGGTGCTCATCGTCGGCGTCATCTTCATCGAGCAGGGCCAGCGCCGCATCCCGGTGCAGTACGCCAAGCGCATGGTCGGCCGCCGCCAGTACGGCGGTTCGTCGACGTACCTGCCGTTGAAGGTCAACCAGGCCGGCGTCATCCCCGTGATCTTCGCGTCGTCGCTGATCTACGTGCCGGTGCTGATCACCCAGATCGTGCAGTCCGGCCAGGAGAATCCGTCGCAGGACAACTGGTGGCAGCAGAACGTCATCCAGTACCTGCTGTCGCCGTCGAGCTGGCAGTACATCGTGATCTTCTTCGCCATGATCATCTTCTTCTCGTACTTCTACACCTCGGTGCAGTACGACCCGAACGATCAGGCCGAGAACATGAAGAAGTACGGCGGCTTCATCCCGGGCTTCCGCCCCGGCCGCCCCACCGCCGAATACCTGGGTTACGTGATCACCCGCCTGCTGGCGGTCGGCTCGCTGTACCTGGCGCTCATCGCCGTTCTGCCGAACTTCATGCTGGATCTCGGCATCGGCAGCAGCCAGGGTGGCATGGCCGGCGGTATGTTCGGTGGTACAGCCTTGCTGATTCTCGTGTCCGTCGCGCTGACGACCGTGAAGCAGATCGAAAGCCAGCTCATGCAACGCAACTACGAAGGGTTCTTGAAGTAATGCGACTCGTTCTCCTTGGTCCCCCCGGTGCCGGCAAGGGCACCCAGGCCGCCATTCTCTCCGAGAAGCTGGGCGTCCCGCACATTTCCACCGGCGACCTGTTCCGCGCCAACATCGGCGAGGGCACGCCGCTGGGCCTCGAGGCCAAGTCCTACATGGACGCCGGCAACCTGGTGCCCGACGACGTGACCGTCCGCATGGTCGAGTCCCGTCTGGAGGAGGACGACGCCAAGGCCGGTTTCCTCCTCGACGGTTTCCCGCGCACGGTCCCGCAGGCCGATGAGCTCGAGCGCATTCTGAAGGGCCTCGGACTGGACCTGGACGGCGTCGTGCAGTTCGACGTGTCGGAGGACGTCGTCGTCGAGCGCATGCTCGCCCGCGGCCGCGCCGACGACACCGAGGACGTCATCCGCAACCGCATGCAGGTCTACGCGCGCGAGACCGCGCCGCTGCTGGACCACTACGCCGACAAGGTCATCAAGATCAAGGCGGAGGGCACGGTCGAGGAGATCAACGCCGCGACCATGGCGGAGCTGGACAAGCTCAAGTAATTCGCTTTACGACGGACCGGCGCACGCGAGGAATCGCGTGCGCCGGTTTTTCGCGTCCGGGGATGGTGAGGCGCGGGCCCGTCCGTGGTTGTTCCTGCGGCGGGGTAATCTGTCCGATCGTGATCAGAATCCGACGCAAGCGCCCCTCCGTCCCCGCGAAGACCCCCGCCGAACTCGATGCCATGCAGGCCGCCGGCGAGATCGTCGGCAGGGCGCTGGTGGCGGTGCGCGATGCCGCAGTGCCGGGTGCGACGACGCAGGATCTCAACGACGTCGCCCACGAGGTCATCACATCCGCGGGCGCGGTGCCGTCGTTTCTGGGCTATGAAGGGTTCCCGGCGTCGGTGTGCGCGTCGGTCAACGAGGTCATCGTCCACGGCATCCCCTCGCGAGAGCGGGTGCTGTCGGACGGCGATCTGGTGTCGATCGATTGCGGTGCGATCCTGGACGGCTGGCACGGCGACTCGGCGCTGACGTTCGGCGTCGGAAAGCTGTCCGAGGAGTGGGAGAAGCTCAACGTCGCCACCTCCGAGGTGCTGGAGGCGGGCATCGCCGCCATGGTGCCCGGTGCCCGACTGACCGACATCTCCCATGCCCTCGAGCAGGCGACGCGCGCGGCGGAGCTGCGCCACGACATCGAGCTGGGCATCGTCGACGGTTACGGCGGCCACGGCATCGGCCGCGAGATGCACATGGAGCCGTTCCTGGCCAACGAGGGCAAGCCCGGCAAGGGGCCCGTCATCCAGGAGGGCTCGGTGCTGGCCATCGAGCCGATGCTCATCCTCGGCGGCGAGTGGGGCTCCGACGAACTCGACGACGGCTGGACCGTGGTCACCGCCGACGGCCAGCCCGCCTCCCACTGGGAGCACACCGTGGCGGCCACCGCCGAGGGGCCGCGCATTCTCACGCCGCGGCCGTAGCATCCGGCGGTTTCCGCCCGAGGCCCCGGCCCGCCGCTCCCTGCCTGTACGCCGGTCGCGTGCCGAGGGGCCGTCGTCAAGCCCGGCGACGCCCGCCGAATACCACAGGGGGTAAGGGGAAGGGCATTCACCGGGCCTTTCCCCGATATTCGGGATAGGTTTGCCCCCATGTCCGATTCGTTCTGGGAGTTGGCGATCGTCGCGGCGGACGTTCCCGCCGCGGCGATCCGGCACCGGGGCTCCATCACGCCGCTGGGCACGGGGAACCTGCCGGAGCTCATCGCGAAGGCCGCCGACCGCACCCCCTCCACCGAGCCCGTCACGCT
>DHCFJ07801__coassemble_1842_pt1 | contig 20599 bp, 19 predicted proteins | sample DHCFJ07801__metabat2_high_PE_026 | metagenome-assembled genome bin DHCFJ07801 | reverse complement strand
GCAGGCGTAAAGTTGCTGGGGAGCGTGTCTTTTCACCATCCCCGGCAATCCAAGGCAGCCCCGTGCACCGGCCCCCAGCAGTCCGCACCGTCCGCCACGACATCAACACGAAGCCGTTCATCGTGATCTGGGAGGTGACGCGGGCGTGCGGCCTGGTCTGCAAGCACTGCCGCGCCGACGCCCAGCATGAGCCGCATCCGGATCAGCTGAGCACGGAGGAGGGCAAGCGACTGCTCGACGCGCTGTCGTCGTACGAGCGGCCGCTGCCGCTGGTGGTCTTCACCGGCGGCGACCCCTTCGAGCGCAATGACCTGGAGGAGCTGGTCGCCTATGGCACCGAGCGCGGTCTCAACGTCTCGCTGTCGCCGTCGGTGACGCCGAAGCTGACGCCGGAGCGCGTCCAGTCGTTGCGCGAGGCCGGCGGCAAGGCCATGTCCATGTCGCTGGATGGCGCGACGGCCACGACGCACGACGCGTTCCGAGGCTTCTCGGGCACGTTCGACAAGACCGTCGAGATGGCGCCCGTCATCAACGAGGCCGGCTACCGCCTGCAGATCAACTCCACGCTGACGCGCGACAACATCGGTGAGGCCCCGGCGCTGCTGAAGAAGGTCATCGGGATGGGCGCGAAGATGTGGTACGTCTTCTTCCTCGTGCCCACCGGCCGCGGCACGGCGCTCAATTGCCTGTCGCCCGACGAGCGCGAGGACGTGCTCAATTGGCTCGTCGACGTCTCCGACCGCATCGCCATCAAGACCACGGAGGCCCCGCAGTACCGCCGCGTGGTGCTGCAGCGCCGTGAGGCGGAGGAGTCCGGTGCCCCGAAGTACGTCGGTGGCCCGCTTTACGACGAGCTGACCGCGGAAACCACCCGCCTGCTCGGCGAGCATCCCGACAAGCCCCGTCCGCCGCGCTCCCCCATGGCCGTGAATTCGGGGTCGGGCTTCGCGTTCATCGACCACGTCGGCGACGTGTACCCCAACGGTTTCCTGCCGATGCACTGCGGCAACGTCAAGGAAACCCACTTCCCGGAGATCTACTCCGAGTCGCCGGTGTTCAAGGAGCTGCGCGACCCCGACAACTGGCACGGCAAGTGCAGCGTGTGCGGGTTCCACAACGTCTGCGGCGGTTCACGCTCCACGGCGTTCGCGCTGACCGGCGACTACCGGGCCTCCGACCCGACGTGCGCCTACGTCCCGCCGGCGTGGCACCCCGATGCCGATGTCGTCGAGGGCGACGGCGCGACGTCCGCGGACCTGGCGGGAATCGGCAGCGGGCCGGGTGGCGACGTGCATGCCGACGGTGCGGCTGGGGCGCACACCCCGGCGCTGAAGCTCACCGTCGTCGACGGCTCGAAGGGGATGTGAGGGGCCGGCGAAAGACCCCCGGACCGGTCACACCGGGGCACCGGTGCACCGGGCAAAGTGAGCACTCAAGAGGTGTGCGGCTAACTCTCGAACCGCCAGCGCTCCCCCGACGATTCGTCGACGAGCACCAGGGCGGATTCGTCGGGTTTCTCCACCAGACGCGACCCACCCAGCGCCCTGCCCATCTGCTCCTGTGCGCCGGTCACGTCCGGGCACGCCATGCGGGTGGCCCCGAGGGCCCCGAAATCGATGGTCGTCGGCTCACCCTCGGTGATGGACACCTGGCCGAACAATCGATTGCACGAATCCGTGCCCCGTAGCTCGGTCCCCTCGATGCGGAAACTGGCGTTCCGGTCGGCTTCCAGATGCCAATCCACGCCGGAAATGTCGGTGGCAGCGACGATCGGTGGCGGGCCGGGATCGGGATCCGAACCACCGCACGCGGCCACCATCACGCCAGTGGCAAGGGCGAACGCGAAGATCGCCGCACGGGCGAAAGTCCTCCGGCGTTTCACGGCCTCGCCTCCAGACGCACCGAGGGCACCGGCCGCAGCACCGGTGACTCACACCGGCTGCAGCCCCGGCGCCGCATAAGAGTCACGCCTCCCGCACTCGCCGGGCGTAGTCCGGGTTTTTGCGCAGGAACCGCCGAACGGCCGGGCAGGTCGCCACGATCTCGTCGCCCGCGGCAAGCGCCTGGTCGAGGGCTTCCTGGATCAGCACCTTCGAAAGTCCCCGGCCCTCGAAGGCCGAGGCGATCTCGGTGTGGGTGAAATCGCGCATGCCGGTGAACTTCTCGTAGTAGGCGAAGCCGGCGTACTCGTCGTCGACGAGCAGCGCGAAACGGTGGTTCTCCAATTCGTCTCGGACCTTGATCGCCGGGTCGGAGGCGGCCCGGGAATCCGCGGCCGCGGCCTCCCCCCGCCCGATCCACACCCGTCACGTCATCGTTGCTCATGGTTGCGCGTCCCTTCGCGTCCGCGATGGCCGTCGTAAAGCCGGTTCTAGTCAAACTCGGGGTTCTCGGTGCGCGAGCGCTTCAGCTCGAAGAAGTGCGGGTAACCCGCCAGGGCCACCGCACCATCGAAGATGCGGCCGGCCTCCTCGCCGCGCGGGATGCGGGTGAGCACGGGGCCGAAGAAGGCGGTGTCGCCGAGCTTGACCACCGGGGTGCCCACGTCGTTGCCCACCGAATCCATTGCGCCGGCGTGGTACTCGCGCAGCTTCGCGTCGTAGGTCTCCGCGTGGGCGGCGTCGAACCGCTCGGCGGGCAGGCCGACGGCGGCGAGCGACTCGCGGATGATCTCGTCGTAGCCCTCCGGGGTGTCCTTGCCGCCCTGGCCGCCATCGTGAATGCGGGTGCCCATCTCGGTGTAGAGCGCGTCGAGCTTGTCCTCGCCATCCTCGACGGCGACGGCGGTGAACACGCGCGCCGGCGCCCAGTTGGCGGTCATCTTCTGCTTGTAGTCCTCGGGCAGCTCGTCGCGGCCCTCGTTGAGCACCGACAGGCTCATCGGCTGCCACTTCACCTCGATGTCGCGGACCTGCTCGACCTCCTTGATCCACCGGGAGGTGATCCAGCAAAACGGGCAGGAAACGTCGAACCAGAAGGTGACGGACTCGCGGTTGGTGGTCATGGCAACGCCTTTCGTCGTGGAATCTCTGACGAACGCCAGAGTAGACGAAAAATTATGTTGACGCATCACCAATTAGGGATTGCTTGACGACGCTGCCGGGCACTCGGTCCGCCCGCCCCTGCGATACACGGGGCAAGGCCATGCGGCGAGATCATGCGGTCTACAGGCGCGAGACCCCGACGAAGCGGCTGAGCGCGGCCATGACCGCGAGTGCCACGAACGGGGCGGCGACGAGCGCCACGCCATGGACGACCGTGCCGTGATCGGTCGACCAGAAGAACGCCACGGCCAACGCGATGGAGTTGACCACCGAGTGGATCCACGCCGCCGACGTCAGCGACCGCGTCGCCCAGTACGCGATGCACGCCGCGCCCGCGATGATCAGCAGGTCCGCACCCGCGCCCTTGCCCAGCCCGAGCTTGCCGGCGAGGGAGTTCGGGGCCTCGCCGCGCACGGCGAGGAAGATGTTGGCGACGACGGCGATGATCACCGCGATCACGCCGATGACGAGAAGGGCCCGCAGCATCCCCGGGCCGAAGAACCGGCCGCTCTCGACGGCCGCCATCTGCGCGCCACCGGTGCTCATCAGCACCAGCGACGGCAGCAGCACGCACACCATCGCCGCCAGCAGGCCGACGACGGCGTGGCCCCACCCCAAGACGCCCGGCCGCAAACGCGCAGCCCGCGCCCCAATATCGCCATCCATGTTGTCCCCGCTTCGACGTCCGTCCACGGGGCCGAGCCTACGGGCTCAGAAGCTCGAGGGCAGACCCTTCGTCTCCAGCAGCCCGGCGGTGTGTTCGAGGAAGCCGGCCCAGTCGGGGTAGTCCAGGAAGGACGACCCGGTTTCGTGGTCCATGTCGACGTAGCGGCCGGTGCGGGTGTCCAGGCAGACGTGGTTGCCGCCGAAGTCGTGGATCAGCGGGATCCACGCCTCGTGGTACCACTTGCCCTCGGAGTCGGCGGAGGTGCCGGCGTCCTCGACGAAACCGTCGAAGTCGCCGTTGGCCTCCATCTCGGTCCACATGCGGTAGTCGCGGAGGATCTGCTCGGGCGAGGCGATCCATCCGCCGTCCCACGGCTCCTCGCCGTCGACGGAGCGGTGGCGCAGCCACGAAGCGCGAACATCCTCCGGCAGCTTCAGGCCGAGGGCCTTCTCCAGTTCATCCAGTTCGGACTCGGTGGCCGGCGCACCCAGCGCGTCGGCGGGCAACTTCGCTTCGATTCGATCCCATGCTGCGTTGACACGATCGACGGGCGTGCCCTGGGTCACGTTCTGTTCGGTCATGCCTCCGATCATGCCCGGCCAGGTGGCCCCGCGCCAAGGAACTCTTCGGGCACAGGTCCCCCGGCCGCGTCCCCGGTCAGGGTCGCCCGGGCCCGCGCCGACCGCCCGCGCCGCCCGATCCGCCACCGCGGTTACCCTGAATCCCATGACTTCCACGAACCTGACGCAGACCGAGGCCGCCGCCCGCGCGGCCATGCTCGAGGTGTCCCACTACGACATCTCCCTCGACGTCACCGGCGCACCGGGCACCACCGCCGCCCCGGGCGCGGAGACGTTCCGGTCGACAACCACGATCACGCTGACCGCGAAGACCGCCGGCGAGACGTTCCTGGACCTGCGGGCCGCCGACGTCCGCTCCGTCACCGTCGATGGCGCCGATGTCACGGACGCCGCCTGCGGCGGGAACAAGGAGCTTTACGACGACGAACGCGGCCTCATCCTCGATCTCGCCGTGGGCGAGCACGAGGTCGTGGTCGACGCCGACCTGCGCTACACCACCACCGGCGAGGGCCTGCACCGCTTCACCGACCCCGCCGACGAGCAGACGTACCTGTACTCCCAGTTCGAAACCGCCGACGCCAAGCGCGTGTTCGCCTGTTTCGACCAGCCGGACCTGAAGGCCACGTACTCGATGGACGTCACCGCGCCCGGCGCGTGGACCGTCGTCTCCAACTCGGAGGCCGACGTCTCCGACGTCGCCCCCGCAGACGGCGAGGTCCCGCCGCTGGACGGCCCCACCGCCCGCGTCCACCGCTTCCGCGTGGACGTGCCGCTGTCGACGTACCTGATCGCGTTCTGCGCCGGGCCCTGGCACGAGGTCCGCGACGAATGGGCCGGCACCGTCGCCAAGCATCCCGAAACCCCCGCCGACCATCAGCCTGACGGCGAGCTGGCCATCCCCCTGGGCCTGTACTGCCGGGCGTCCATCGCCGAGCATCTCGACGCCGAGCGCCTGTTCCGCGAGACCAAGGAGGGCTTCGACTGGTACGCGGCGAACTTCGGCGAGCCGTACCCCTTCGGCAAGTACGACCAGATCTTCTGCCCGGAGTACAACATGGGCGCGATGGAAAACGCCGGCGCGGTGACCATCCGCGACGAGTACGTCTTCCGGTCGCGCACCACCGGTTACCTGTACGAGCGCCGCAACGAGACGATCCTCCACGAGATGGCGCACATGTGGTTCGGCGACCTGGTGACCATGCAGTGGTGGGACGACCTGTGGCTCAACGAGTCCTTCGCCACCTGGTCCGCGTGCGCCTCGCAGGCCGCGGTGAGCCAGTACGACGGGGCGTGGACGACGTTCGCCAACGTGGAGAAGGCGTGGGCGTACCAGCAGGACCAGCTGCCGTCGACGCACCCCATCGCCGCGGACGCCTCCGACATCGACACCGTCGACCAGAACTTCGACGGCATCACCTACGCCAAGGGCGCCTCGGTGCTCAAGCAGCTGGCCGCCTACGTCGGCGAGGATGCGTTCCTGGCCGGCGCGCGCCTGCACTTCGCCCGCCACCGCTTCGCCAACGCCACCTTCGCGGACCTGCTCGACGCTCTGTCCGAGGCCTCGGGCCGCGACCTGTCCGGGTGGGCCGACCAGTGGCTGACCACGACGGGCATCAACACTCTGGCGGCGGACTTCGGCGTGGACGGCGGCGACGGTGAGCGAGGCACCTACTCTTCCTTCGCCATCCGCCAGACCGGTGCGCAGCCGGGCGCCGGGGAGCTGCGCGACCACCGCGTCGCCGTCGGCGTCTACGAGCTGTCCGACGGTTCGCTGCGGCGCACCCACCGCGTCGAGGTCGACGTCACCGGCGAGGTGACCGAGGTGCCCGAGCTCGTCGGCGTGCCCGCCGGCGACGTGGTGCTGGTCAACGACGACGACCTGTCCTACTGCTTCATGGAGCTCGACCCGGCGTCGAAGACGTTCCTGGTCGACCACATCGGCGACTTCGCCGACCCGATGCCGCGCACCCTGGCGTGGTCGACGATGTGGGAGATGACCCGCGCCGCGAAGGTCCGCGCCCGCGATTTCGTGGACCTGGTGCTGCGCGGCGCCCCGGCCGAGGACCAGATCTCCGTGCTCGAGCGCGTGCTGGCCCAGGCCGTCGCGGGCGTCGAGCGCTACGCCGACCCGCAGTGGGCCGCCGAAACCGGCCGCGCGCGCCTCGGCGAGGGGCTGCTCGCCCACGCCCGCGCCGCCGAGCCCGGTTCGGATGCGCAGCTCGCCTTCGTCAATGCGCTGGCCATGCTGCCCGCCGACGCCGCAGGCTCCGTCGAGGTGTTCCGCGCGATCCTCGCCGGCACGCCCGAGGACGCCGATCTCGGGGGCCTCACCGTCGACGCCGACATGACGTGGAAGGCGCTGACCGTGCTGGTCGCCGCCGGCGACAAGGGCGCCGACGACATCTCCGCCGCCGAGCGCGACGACCAGTCCGCGCTGGGCGCCCAGTCGGCGGCGAAGGCCCGCGCGGCCATCCCGGAGGCGAACAACAAGATCCGCGTGTGGAACACCTGCACCGCCACCGGCGCCGCCGCTCCGTCGAACCTTAAGCTGCGGTCGATGATGGCCGGATTCGCTGCCCCGGGTTCCGACGACCTGCTGCGCGAGTTCACCGACCGTTACTTCGCCGAGGCCCCCGGCTGGTGGGCGGAGTACTCCTCCGAGACCGCCCAGCGCATGCTCGACGGCCTCTACCCGCATTGGGAGGTCTCCCGCGAGGGTCTGGACAAGGCATCGGCGTTGCTTGACGACGACTCGACGCCCACCCCGGTCAAGCGCATCGTCGCAGAGAACCGTGACCGCGTCGCGCGGGCCCTCGACGCCCGGGCATGCGACGGGGAATCCGGGGAGTAGGCGCCGCCTCGCACCACGGGCCCCGGGCCCGACGGGCACGACGCCCGCCGGGCACGGGGCGCGTCGTAAAGCGGAACCGCTAACCTGGGGCCATGACCAACGGCCAGACCCCCTCCGACCAGCCCAGGCAGTACAGCGATTTCTACCGGGAGGTCGGCGAGGAGACGTTCGCGAAGATCGTGCGCGGCTTCTACGCCCGCGTGCCCGACGACGACATCCTCGGACCGATGTACCCCGACGATGATTGGGAGGGCGCCGAGCGCCGCCTGCGGATGTTCCTCGAGCAGTACTGGGGCGGGCCCGACACCTACAACGCCGAGCGCGGCCACCCGCGGTTGCGGATGCGCCACCACCCCTTCGTCGTGGACATGGCCGCCCGCGACCGCTGGCTCGAGCTGATGGCGCTGTCCCTGGCCGACGTCTCCGACGACGAGCTGCCCAAGCCCCACCGCGACGCCATGTGGGAGCACATGGTGCGGGTGGCGGACATGCTCATCAACAAGCCGGCGTAGGGGCCGCTCCCCCTCCCGGGGCGCCCATGGGCCCCGCCTCCGAGCCCGGGAGCGCCTCTACAGCGGCAGCACCCCGAAGCCCTCGGAGGCGTAGACGCTGCCGAAGCGCCCGTCCAGACGACGCCAGCGCGCCTTGACGGACACCCGCACGGGCTCGTCGGCCGACGGCTCGGGCGGGATGAAGCCCATCGCGCACAGGGCGAAGACCTCGCGCATGGTGATCTCGGCGGACGCCGACGACGCCCCGCGCACCGAGAGCACCTTCTGGTCGAGCAGCGACGTCGGCAAGCCCATCGGGCCCGACTCTTCCTTCGCCACTCCCCTCGCCTGAGCCTCCAAGTCGCGGAATACCGCGGCCGGCACGGCCTCGAGCACCGTCCACCCGCCGTCGACCGGCAGCCGGCCCGGCCAAGAGGAATCCGCGGGGGCGCCGCAGTCGAGCGTCATCGGCACCGCGGCATCGAGCTGCGGCACCGAACGGGCGTCGCCGGTGGCGGCGGACACGGCGTCGGCACGGACGATCATGTCGTCGCGGCCCGGGGTGACGGACATGGTGCGGCAAGCCATCGGGCCGAAGGGGGTGGTGGCCCACACGCGGGCGATGCCGCCGGGCCGAGATGCGGCGACCATGTCCTCCGACGACCCGGGGGCCACCGAACGGATCCGCATCAGCGCCCCGGGGTCCATCGCCTCGGCCTTGCGCGCGAGCACCCCGAGGTTGGTCAAGGCCGGGACATCGTGGACGAGAAGGGTCTCGCCGCGGCCGGAAGCGTCAGGCACGGTCGTCACCCGCATCTGCAGCGCCCGCATCTGCACCGTCGGCAGCGCGAGCATCGTCGGCATCGTCCCGGCCGCCGTTGCCGACCGTCAGCTCCGGCGAGGCGAAGCGGCCGAGCGTCTTGCGCACGGTCGGGGTCAGTTCCATTGCGCGGGCCTTTTCCAGGTCGAACAGCACCATGACGGTGGTGAGCATTGCGGCGATGTGCCCGTGCTCGTCCTTGATCGCCTGGCGGATGGTGTAGGACGTGTTGCCCATCGCGATGATCTCGGTTTCCACCAGCACCTCGCGGGTGTCCGGCAGCAATGCGCGGAGGTAGTCGACCTCCATGTGCCGCACGACGGTGCCGGGGTTGCCCGTGCCGCCGTCGACGCTGGCGCGGGCGAAGGCCACGCGGGCCTCCTGCGCGTATTCGAGGTAGGCGAGATTGTTGACGTGCCCGTACTGGTCGAAGTCCGACCAGCGCACCGGGATGGTGGTCAGGAACGCGTTGGTGTCCGGCATGCCGTCCCCTTTCCTGGGTGAATCGAGTGCGGGCCGGGTGGCGCGGCGGCGGCACTGGAACGCGCGAAGGCCCGCGGCCACCGGGTGCGGCGGCCACGGGCCCAGGCTAGCGCGGACGGTCGCCGCGCGGGGGTGCTAGCGGGTCAGCTTGCGGTGAGTGACGCGCGACGGGCGGGCGGCGTCGGGGCCGAGGCGCTCGACCTTGTTCTTCTCGTAGCCCTCGAAGTTGCCCTCGAACCAGAACCACTGGCCCTCCTCGACGTTGCCCTCCCACGCGAGGATGTGGGTGCAGGTGCGGTCCAGGAACCAACGGTCGTGCGAGATGACCACGGCGCAGCCCGGGAAGTTCTGCAGCGCGTTTTCCAGCGACGACAGCGTCTCGACGTCGAGGTCGTTGGTCGGCTCGTCCAGCAGGATCAGGTTGCCGCCCTGCTTGAGGGTCAGCGCCAGATTCAAACGGTTGCGCTCGCCGCCGGAGAGCACCTTCGCCGGCTTCTGCTGGTCGGCGCCCTTGAAACCGAACGCGGACAGGTACGCGCGCGACGGCATCTCGTTCTGGCCGACGTGGATGTAATCCAGGCCGTCGGAGACGACCTCCCACACCGTCTTCTCGCCGTCGATGTTCTCGCGGTTCTGGTCGACGTAGCTCAGCTGGACGGTCTGGCCGACCTTGACCTCGCCGGCATCCGGCTCCTCCAGCCCGACGATGGTCTTGAACAGGGTGGTCTTGCCGACGCCGTTGGGGCCGATGACGCCGACGATGCCGTTGCGGGGCAGCGTGAACGACAGGTCCTTGATCAGCGTGCGGCCGTCGAAGCCCTTCTCCAGATCGATGGCCTCGACGACCTGGTTGCCCAGGCGCGGCGGGGTCGGGATCTGGATCTCCTCGAAGTCGAGCTTCTTGTACTGCTCAGCTTCCTCCACCATCTGCTCGTAGCGCTCCAGGCGGGCCTTGTTCTTCGCCTGGCGGGCCTTCTGGCCCGAGCGGACCCACGCCAGCTCGTCCTTCAGGCGCTTCTGCAGCTTGGCGTCCTTCTTGCCGGCGACCTCGAGTCGCGCGGCCTTCTGCTCCAGGTAGGTGGAGTAGTTGCCCTCGTAGGGGTAGAGCTTGCCGCGGTCGACCTCGCAGATCCAGCCGGCGACGTGGTCGAGGAAGTAACGGTCGTGCGTCACGGCCAGGACGGCGCCGGGGTACTTTTGCAGGTGCTGCTCCAGCCACAGCACCGACTCGGCGTCGAGGTGGTTGGTGGGCTCGTCGAGCAGCAGCAGATCCGGCTCGGACAGCAGCAGCTTGGCCAGCGCCACGCGGCGGCGCTCGCCACCGGACAGGTGCGTGACGGGCTCGTCGCCGGGCGGGCAGCGCAGCGCATCCATGGCCTGCTCGATCTTGGAGTCGATCTCCCAGGCGTCGGCGGCGTCGAGCTCCTCCTGGAGCTTGCCCATCTCCTCCATCAGCTCATCGGTGTAGTTCGTCGCCATTTCCTCGGCGATCTGCTCGAAGCGCTGCTTCTTCTCGAAGATGTCGCCGAGGCCCTCCTCGACGTTGCCGCGAACGGTCTTCTCCTCGTTCAGCGGCGGCTCCTGCTGCAGGATGCCGACGGTGGCGCCCGGCTCGAGGTACGCCTCGCCGTTGGACGGCTGGTCCAGTCCCGCCATGATCTTCAGGATCGACGACTTGCCGGCGCCGTTGGGGCCCACGACGCCGATCTTGGCGCCCGGGTAGAACGCCATGGTCACGTTGTCGAGGATGACCTTATCGCCGTGCGCTTTGCGCACGTTCTTCATCTGGTAGATGAACTCAGCCACAGCTGCGCTCTCCTTCGGAGGTAGGTGGTATCGCTTCAGGTGCGCGGGGAACCGCCGCGCAAAGCCCGGGCCCCGACTCATCGGTGCCCGGGGGTTTGCTCTGCGGGGATTCCCGTGACGCGCACATTCGGCCCTCACCTTACCGGTACCGCCGGAACTTCCCCGCCCGGCGACCCCGCCGGCGGCGAAACGGAGGCCGTTAGGAAACCAGCTCGGCCATCTCGTGATCCGGCTCCGGGGCCTGCTCCGGATCGACCGGCTCGTCCGGAAGGACCCCCTCGTCGAAGCGGTTCGTCTCGGTGACCATCGGCGCCGACCCCTCCCCGCCTTCTCCGCCACCGCCGTTGTCGCCGCCGACACCGCCGTTGGCCCGCATCATCTCCTCCTCCTGCGCGCGCCGTTCGGCCTCGGCGGCGCGGGCCGCGCTCGAGCGGTTCCGGGTGATCGCGGCGGTGGCGAAACGCAGGTCCGGGCCGACCGAATCGGCGACGATCTTGGTGAAGGTCTTCTTCACCCCGTTGTCCTCCCACTGATCGGTGCGCAGCCGCCCCTCGGCGATGATCCGGTCGCCCTTGGAAAACGTGTTCACCGCATTCTGCGCCAGATGCTCCCAGCAATCGACGTCGATGTAGGCGGTCTCCCCGTCGATCCACTGGCCCTCGATGTAGCGCTTGCGGGTCGACGCGACGCGCAGCCGCGTCACCAGCTTCCCGCCGTTGGTGGTCTTGATCTCGGGATTCCTGGTGATGTTCCCGACGATGGTCACGCTGGTTTCGGACATTGGCGAGTCCCCCTTCTGCTCGTGGACGCCCCGGACCGCGAGTCGATCCGGGCCTCGCACCACAGACCCTGCCGCCCGCCGCGCTCCACCACCACCGCCGCGACGGCCGTCTGTGGATGAATCCGCGATTACGCGGTTCATCCACAGCCCGCCACTCATTCGGCTTGACGACGGCCCGCGCCCCCGTGCTTCACCGCGAGGTCGTCGTCAAGCGAAAATCGCCTACTTGCGGCGCATCTTGCCGGCGTCCTTCGCGGAACCGAGGTGCACCTCGTGCTCGGAATCGACGGTGCCGGTGTAGTACTCGCGCTCCTCGTCCGTCATGGACTGGCTCGTGCGCGCCGCGAGCATGGCGTTGTAGGCCTCCAGCTCGGCGTCGTGATCGCGCTCGGCATTGCGGTCGTAGCGGGCGGCGTCCTTCTCGTCGGTGCGGCGCCACTGCACGAACAGGGCCGTCATGACGATGAACAGCGGCACCTCGCCCAGCGCCCACGCCACCGCGCCGCCGACGTTCTGGTCCGCCAGCAGATCGACGTGCCACGGCAGGCCCAGCTCCAGGTAGTAGTCCTCCGCCAGGACCTGCTGCATCTGCATCAGCGTGATGCCGAACCACGCGTGGAACGGCAGCGACCCCATCAGCGACACCAGCTTCACCGCCGGCGAAATCTGCTGCGGTGCGGCATCCACGCCGATGATCACCCAGTAGAAGATGTAGCCGGAGATCAGGAAGTGGATGTTCATGAACAGGTGGCCGGCGTGCTCGTCGGCCAGGAAGTCGTACAGCGGCGTCATGTACAGCAGGTAGAAACCCGCGACGAACTGGGCCGTGGCCACCACCGGGTTGGTCAGGAACCGCGAGACCGGGTTGTTGATGAACGCCACCAGCCACTCGCGGATGCCCGGCACCCCATCGCGGCCGGCGGGCTTGAGCGCGCGCAACGCCAGCGTCACCGGGCCACCGAGGGCGAGCATGACCGGGATGGCCATCGAGTACATCATGTGCGCCAGCATGTGCACCGAGAACTGCGCCGGCATGTACACGCCCAGCGCCGACGACGACGTGAACAGCAGCAGCGCACAACCGGCCAGCCACCAGAGGGTGTTGGCGATGGGCCACTCCCCGCCGCGCTTGTGCAGCTTGCGCAGCCAGTACAGGTAGATCCACGCCGCGATGATCGCCGCCGAGCCGAAGAAGATGTCGAAGCGGAACTGCGTGAACATCGCCTCCCAGCCGAAGGGGATCTCCAGCTCGTAGCCGAGCTTGACCTCCATCTGGGTGATCGGCGGCAGACCTTCGCCACCGGCCTGATCGGAGTAGTTCGGCGGCGGGGGCGTGCGGCCCAGCGCCACGGCCACGCCGACCGCGACGGCCATGACCAGCACCTCGACGATGGCCAGGCGCCAGAACGACGCACCGCCCGGGTCCTTGTCCAGCGACGGGATGGTGACCTTGCGGTGCATGTAGCCGAACAGGCCCAGCACGATGATCAGCAGCGCCTTGACCACGACGAGGATGCCGTAGTTGTTGTTGAACAGGTCCTGCCACGACAGGTTGATCGCCGCGTTGATCACGCCGGAGACGCTCATGGCCACGAACGCGACCAGCGCGACGAAGCTGTAGCGGGAGGCGACCTCGACCATGTGCTCGCCGCGGCGGCGGGCGTGCCCGATCAGGGCCATCAGGCCGCCGACCCAGAACACGGTGAACGTCAGGTGCCAGATGTAGGAGTTGGTGCCGTAGTCGTGGTTGCCGCCGGTGGCGTTGTGGCTGACGACGGCCAGCGGCATCATCGACACCAGGGAGATGGCGAAGAACACCGGCTGCCAGATCCACTTGCCGGTCAACGCCGACCCCAGCGCCACTACCATGGCGAAAATGCCCACCCACAGCCACGCCAGCGCCTCGCTGACCTGGTCGAGGGCCACGGACCAGTTCTCCGGCCGGATGGTGGTCGACAGCGGCTGACCGGAGACATCCGACAGCACCAGCGGGATCTGCAGGAACGCGATGGCGCCCCAGCTGAAAATCGCCCACCGGCCCGTGCGGGCGGCCGCCCATCCGTCGAGGTCCAGCGTCCCATCGGGCCGCGGCTTCGACGCGAACGCCGCCAGCATGAACGAACCGATCGCCAGCGCGGCGAGCATCTCGCCGCCGGCCTTCGCCAGCGGGAAGCCGACGGTGGTGATCACGCCCGGGTCCGGGATGCCCAGCGTGGATCGCGAATCCATGTTGAACGCCAGCGACAGGCCGCCCGCGAGCGCACCCGCCACCAACGCGAACACCACGTACCAGCCGAGGGAACCCCTGACCCGGCGGGCCGGGCGGGTCGTCGTCGCAGTCATGCCCCCCAGGGTAGACCCATGGCCGTGCCGCACCGAAGTCCGGTTGCGCCCCTCGACCTCCCCCGCCCCGCTTTACCTCGGACCCCCGCGCCGGGCTAGAATTCCGTTCCGCATGCCTCCGTAGCTCAGTGGATTAGAGCATCCGGCTTCTACCCGGCTGGTCGCGGGTTCGAATCCTGCCGGGGGCGCGATGCGGCAGCGGCGTTCTTGGTTCATCGTCCCGGCCGCCCCAGCTACGAAACGGCGCCCTCGCCGCCTCTTCCCGGAGGCTGCCGGAGCGCCGTTTTCGCGCGGCGAGTCGACGGCAACAGCGCCGCCACGAGGTAGACGATCACCGCCAGCGCCGGCAAGAGGATGCCCCCGATGTTGATCACCGCGCCGCCGCGGCCGGTATCCATCGCCCACAACACCAGCCACGACCCCCAGCCGACGAGCGCGATGACCCCGGCGACGAGGCCCGCCCACATGCCGGCGCCGCGGCCCCCGCGGGCGAAGGCGACTCCGCCGATGGCCAAGGTCGCGAGGATGCCGATCGCGGACAGGATCATGATGTCGATCCGCAACGTGAGCATGATGGCGGCCACCAGCACGGCATGGACCGCCGCGGCGGCGAGGAAATGCGAACGCATGGGATCACCTGCAGAGTTTCGTGGAAACGCGTCCTATGACCGCGTATCCGCGACGATACTTGTAGCCGACCCAACTCACAACGATAGTTGTCGCCTACATTGCGCCGCGCCCCATTACGCCCGCCCCTCCCGGGACGGGGGCGTTCGACGCCGACTCCCCTACGGCCGCAGGTAGCGGTCCACCATTTCGGTGACTTCCGCGACGGCGTTGTCGACGTTGTCGGCCTCGTCCGTGGCCCCCTCCCGCAGCATGTTGCTGCACAGCAGCACCGCGGACTGCATGACCATGAAAACGTTGTTGGACAACACGGTCGGGTTGCCCTCGCGCACCGACCCGTCCTCCTGGCCGTGGACGATGCCCGGCAGGATGAACTCCTCGATGATCGACCGTTCACTGGAACCCTTCGGGCGGATGATGGCGCGGACGATGCGCTCGGGGTCGGTCTCGGCCAGGTTGAGGAAAAACTCGCCGTTGGACAGGGTCCGCAGGATGATCCGGAAGCGTTCGACGATGCGCTGGCGGGCGTCGCCGGGCATGGTGCGCAGGTCGGCGAGGATGCGCAGGAACTCGCGGGTGATCACTTCGTTGGCCAGCTCGTCGAGGTCCGCGTAGCGCCGGTACACCGTGGGGCGGGACACTCCGGCGTTGCGGGCGATCTCCGCGATGGACGTGCGGCGCAGGCCCACGGCCATGATGCTTTCGCGGGCGGCCTCGATGATCGCCTCGTCCACCGACGGCTTGGACGTCGCCGCCTCGGAGTAATCGCCAGTCATCGTCGCTTCCTTTCCTGCGCCCGGGCCGCGCCGACGCGGTTCGAGTTGATGGCCCCGGAACCATCGCAGTCATTCGATTCCCCTTCAATGCTATCGGGCGTTGCACGGGGATCACGGTTCACCCGCCGCCCGCGGGGACACCCGTTGACGCGAGATGACATGGGAAAACAACCTTTTCATAAACATTAGGATTGCGAATGCCCGTCGCCGACTTGAATGTCGGTCACCACGGCAGCGGCCGCGCCGCCGTGCCGGAACTTGCGGGCGCACTAGGCTTGGCCCGTAACAATCCGCACCGAACCACCGCGAGGTCGACACATGGCATTGCCCGCCCCCCATCCCGATTACCGTGCCGTGGTGACCGGCGCGTCATCAGGCATCGGAAAGGCCCTGGCCCGCGAGCTCGCCCGGCGCGGCCATTCGCTGATTCTCGTGGCGCGCTCCTCTGACAAGATGGAGGCGCTGGCCGCCGAACTGTCGGGCCCGTCCCTGACGGTGGAGGTCCGCCCGTGCGATCTGTCGGATGCGGGGGCCCGGCAGGAGCTTTGCGACGAACTGCGCGGACGCGACATCAGCGTGATGGTCAATTGCGCCGGCATCGCGACGTTCGGCCGGTTCCAGGAACTGGACCAGGATTACGAGCGCGCCCAGTTCGAGCTGAACGCCACGGCGCTTTTCGATCTCACGCAGCTCGTCGTCAAGCCCATGGTCGAGCGTGGCTCGGGCGCCATTCTCAACGTGGGCTCGGCGGCGGGCACGACGGTGATCCCGAACAACGCCACCTACGTGGGCACCAAGGCGTTCGTGAACACGTTCACCGAGGCGCTGCACTACGACCTCAAGGGCACCGGCGTGCACTGCACCCTGCTCGCCCCCGGCCCGGTGCGGCCCGACCAGCGAGACGACGGCGCCAACGAAGTCGACGACAACGTCCCCGATTTCCTGTGGACCTCCACCGACGACTGCGCCCGCGACAGCCTCGACGCGCTGGCCGCCAACCGGCTGCGCGTGGTGCCGGGTGCCCTGAGCAAGGGCATGAACACCGCCGGCAACTACCTGCCGCGCTGGCTCGTCGCCCCCATCATCGGCCGCTTCTACGAAGGGATGTCCCAGTGACCAACGGCACCACCGACTCCAATGCCGCGAACGGCGCGAACGGGAACGGCACGCCGGCGAAGTACGACCGCATCGTGTGGATCGACTGCGAGATGACCGGCCTGGACCCGCAGAAGCACGTGATCGTCGAGATCGCGGCGCTGGTCACCGACGCCGAGCTGAACATCCTCGGCGACGGCGTCGACGTGGTGGTCCACGCCTCCGAGACCGACCTGGCGCAGATGGACGCCTACGTCACCGACATGCACAACTCCTCCGGCCTGACCGAGGAGATCCGCCAGTCGACGGTCGACGTCAACGAGGCCGAGCGCATCGTCCTCGATTACATCCGCGAGTGGGTACCGAACGCTCGCCAGGCGCCGCTGGCCGGCAACTCCATCGCGTCGGACCGCGGCTTCATCCGCCGGTACATGCCGGATCTCGAGGACTTCCTGCACTACCGCATGATCGACGTGTCCTCGCTGAAGGAGCTGGCCCGCCGCTGGTACCCGCGCGTGTACTTCGGGCAGCCGGAGAAGGGCATGTCCCACCGCGCGCTGGCCGACATCCGCGAGTCCATCCGCGAGTTGGAGTTCTACCGCCGCGCGATGATGGTGCCCGGCGAGGGGCCGACCAAGGAAGAGGTCGCCCGGGCCGCCGAGGACGCCGTCCGCGCCGTGCCCATGGACTGACGTGGCAACTCGCCCCGGCCCCCTCGAGCCGAGAGGACGATCCGCTCCCACGCGGGTCGTCGCCAAGCCATGCGCCGACCTGCGGTTTTGTTCCGCGCGCGTCGTGGGTTATCCTGTAATCCGCTGCACGACAGGGGCAATCGCCGCTGAAGTGGAAGCGATGGTGACTGTAGTTCAGTTGGTAGAGCACCAGGTTGTGATCCTGGGTGTCGCGGGTTCGAGTCCCGTCAGTCACCCCGAATGAAAGGCCCGGACCGATTGGTCCGGGCCTTTCGCATGCGCGGGAGAAGGACATCGCTCCGAATGGCCGCAACCCGAGGGGCTAAGTGCCCGAATCCTCCAGAGTTTGAATCCGGCGAATTCTGACCTGCGCGTTTGCGGAGACCGAATCGGCGTCTGGAGGATTCATGCACTAACGCGCCGCTGCGTGCTCCCGCTTCTCGGGCGAAGTTGCCGCTCCCCCGCCCGCCGCTCCCCCGGCGTCGGTCAGGCGGCCGTCGAGCATCTCCATGACGCGGTCGGCGCGGGCGGCCTGGCCGGGATCGTGGGTGACGTACAGGGTCGCCGCACCGTAACGGCGGGTGACGTCGACGATGAGGTCGGTCACCGCCTCGGCGGAGGCGCGGTCGAGGGCGGCGGTGGGCTCGTCGACGAGCAGCAACTCGGGCTCGTTCATCAGCGCCCGCGCCAGGTTGACGCGCGCCTGCTGGCCGCCGGACAGCGTGGACACGCGGCGATCCCCCATGCCCGCCAGCCCCACCGACTCGAGCAGCTCGGCGGCGCGCTCGCGGGCACGGCGACGTTCGGAGGCCGACGGCGGAAGGATGCGGCCGAGGCGCGTCATGACGATCAGCTGCTCCCGCACCGTCAGAGCCGGCAGCAGATTCGGCTGCTGGAACACGAGGCCGACGTGCTCGCGCCGCACGCGCGCCGCAGCGGCACCCCGGGCGGTGAGGTCGACGTCGCCGTCGGCGGAATGCAGCTTCACGACGCCCGTGTCCGGCGTCTGCAGGCAGCCCGCAACCGCCAGCAGCGTGGACTTCCCCGAGCCGGAGGGACCCGTCACCGCGACGATCTCACCGCGGTTCACGTCGAGGGAGACGTCGTCGAGGATCCGGCGGGTGGTCGAGCCATCCTCCACGTCGAGGGCCACCCCGGAAATGTGGAGTGCGGTGCGGTTGCTGCGGGTATTCATGTGGTTCTCCTGGTCGCGGTGGTCGAATCGGTCGGGGCGGTCGGCGGGGTCACGCATTGGCCAGCGCCTCCCTCGGTTCAACGCGGAGGACGGGCACGAGCGCCACGGCCGCACCGATGAGCCCGGTGCCGACGAGCACAAGCGCCGGCCACGCGGTCGTGGACGCGTCGATCAGCACAGGCATGATCCCGGAGGAGGACAGCCACGTGCCCGCGCCGACGGTGATGGCCACGCCCGCCCCGACGCCGAGCACCAACACGATGAGCGCCTGGCCGAGCGAATCGGCGGCGAGCACCGGCCGGGATGCCCCGAGCGCCGAAGACACGGCGACGCCGCGCATGCGCTGGACGGTCCACACCATGAAGAACGCACCGACCACCAACGCGGAGATGAGGAACAACAGCGACGTCATGGCGTTGAGCGACATCTGCTCGCCCTTGTTGGAGGCGGACAGGTCCATGCGCTCGTCGCCGCGCATGACGACGGTGCCGTCGACCTCGGGGGCCTGCGCCGCCGACTCGTCGACGACGACGGCCGACGGGGCGCCGACGATCTGCTCCGCCAGCGCGGGTGCGGCGAACACGACGGGCTGGTGCTCCCACCACAGGTCGCCCGCCGTGCCCGCGACGGTGACGGTGCGCCCCTCGAAGGTCGTGGTGCCGGACTCCGGAAGATCCCCGGCGACGGCGTCGGAGGGCCGGATCTCGTTCTTGCCCAGCGCATGGTCCGGGAAGACGAAAACCGGCTCGTCGCCGACGCGGGCGCGGCCCACGGACCACGCCTCGGCCGAGTCGGCGGACTTCGCGGCGTTGACCTGGGCCGTCGTCAAGCGGGAAGCGGCCAGCGACGGGCTGCCGGCGTCAGCGACGATGACGGCGTCATCGGGCCCGAGGGCGTCGACGAGCGCCGACGTCGACTGGTGGGACAGGCCCGCCGCCAATGCCGAGAGCATGGTGACGAGCACGGCGATCAAACCGACGGTGACGGTGATCAATGCGGTGCGCCCTGGTGCGGCGCGGAGTTCACGGGTTGCCTGGTACATGACTCTCATGGTCGCCGCCGTGGCCCGCCAGCGAATCGCACGCGGGATGGGACTTCCCGGCCAACTTTCGGTTGACCCCGACTGCGCGACCGCGCCCCCGGGACCTGCATTCGCGCACTCCCGGCCCTTACGCTGGGGGCGTGAACGACCGCCCCCAGCTCCCCGCCCCCGCCGCACGGCCGGCCCCCGCCGCCGGCGACGCGGCGACCGACCCCGCCGCCCTCGGCCGGATCTGGCGGTGGCTGCGCGTGTGCCTGGATCTGCTCATCGCCGTGCTGCTCGTGTTCGTCGCGGTGCGCGGCATCGCCACCGCCGACGCGGGGCACCTGTCGCCGGCGACGTGGCTGTGGCTGGTGGCCTTCGCCATCGTCTACGCCATCGGCCGCATGCAGCCCGACGACGGCCCGCGCTGGTGGCTGCCCGCCGTCATCGCCTGCTTCACCGGGCTGGCGTGGACGTCGCCCGATGGCGTGTGGCTGGCGTTCCCCCTCTTCTTCCTGGTGCTGCAGGCCGTCGCCGGCTGGTACGCGGTGGCGCTGGTCGGCGTGCTCACGGCGCTGGCCATCGGCACCATCGCCTGGCACGGCGGCTGGAGCGTCGGCGGCGTCGCCGGCCCAGTCCTCGGCGCCGCGGTGGCGCTGATGGTGGGCCTGGGCTTCCGCATGCTGTTGCGGGAGGCCACCACCCGTGCGGAAGCCATCGACGCGCTGCTGGCCGCCCGCGCCGACGTCGCCGAGATGTCGCGCCGGGCGGGCGAACTCGACGAGCGCGCCCGCCTGGCCGCCGACATCCACGACACCGTCGCCCAGGGCCTGTCGTCGATCCAGCTGCTGCTGCACTCGGCTGAAGCGTCGGCACGCGATCACGACGACCCGGCCCGCAACGCCGGCGATCGCGCCGCCGCCGGCGCCCGCACCCTCGACCACGTCCGCATGGCGCGGCAGGTCGCCGCCGACAATCTCCGCGAGACCCGCCGCATCATCGCGGCGCTGCAGCCGGGTGCCCTGGCCGGGGCGGATCTGCCGGTGGCGCTGGCCCGCGTCTGCGCCGCCACCCCGGCCACCGCCGGCGGCGATCCCGCGACGTTCACCGTCGACGGCGATCCCCGCCCGCTGCCGGCGGACGTCGAGGCGGCGCTGGTCCGCATCGCCCAGGCCAGCATCGCCAACGTCGCCCGCCACGCCCGCGCCGACCGGTGCGCGGTCACGCTGACCTACCAGCCCGGCTCCGTGTCCCTCGACGTCGTCGATGACGGCATCGGTTTCGACCCCGCCGCCGATCCCCCGCCCGGTGCGGTGGGCATCG
>DHCFJ07801__coassemble_1816_pt1 | contig 21867 bp, 17 predicted proteins | sample DHCFJ07801__metabat2_high_PE_026 | metagenome-assembled genome bin DHCFJ07801 | reverse complement strand
CGCTGGATCCGGATCGGCTGCGCCGCATGATGGGCATGGAATCCCGCGGCGGCGCCGATGACCCGGGGTGGCGGCGGGGCAAGGCCCCGGCCCCCGCGCGGAACCCCCGCCGGTCGAAGATCCTGCGGCCGGTGATCGCCGCGCTGGTGGCCATCGGCGTCGCGGGCGCGGCGTTCGCCGCCGTCAACGCCCTGCAGGGTCCCGGCACCGGCGAATCGGTCGACGAGATCCTCGGGCCGGCGGCCCCCGGGGGATACGACGTCGACGACCGCGACCCGGCGACGGTGCCGCCCGCCGCGGGCCCGGAGACCCGGCCCGCGCCGGAGCCCGTCACCCAGGGGGCCGACATCCCCGCCGCCGTCGGGTACTACTTCGACCTCTTCGACCCGGTGCCGCTGTTCTCTTCGCTGGCCAATTGCCACGACGGCGAAGCCCGCAAGTACGAGAACCTTTCGCTTTACTGCACCGGCTACGGCCGGGAGCTCAACGCCTTCGCGGCGTCGAACGGCCTGCCCGAGCTCGCTCAGCCAGGCGAGCATGTCTCCGTCCACTTCGACACCCGCGGCACGCTGCCCGGCCCGGGCTTCCACGACCACGAGTGCTTCATCGACTACGAATACCCCCGCGACGACGCCGCCGACGGCGCCTGGGTGGAGGTCAGCGAGCCCTGCGACCCCGACGACGAACGCTACGACGGCCCGTGGCCCGAGGATGAGCACGCCGACGTCACCATCCATGACGTCCGGTACGTCCACGACACCGACGAGGGCGAATACCACCCCGTCATCCGGATCTACGGTCTGAAGGACCTCGCCGCCGTCGATGCGATCCTGAAGCACCTCGGAGTGGTGAAATAGCACGGCGGACGCGCCCCGAACGGCCGTCGTAAAGCAAAGCGGGACCCTGCTTTACGACGCCCGCGTGTGAGCTTCGTCCCGATCCGCGCCGGAAGTGACGCACGAGCCGCCCCGCGTTAAGGAAACCGCACTACCTGAAGTAATCTCAGGTGCATGTTCCGCGCCCGGACACGGCCGGCCGACGCCCCCATCGGCGCCGCCGCGGCCGCCCCGATGCGGCGCGGCCCCCGACACCGATCGATCGAGGTTCGATGAGCTCTTCCCGCATATTCAATTCGCTGCTGTTCAAGATCATCGTGGCGATCCTGCTCGGCATCGTCTGCAGCTTCTTCTTCCCGGAATGGCTGGCCCGCGTGTTCGTCACGTTCAACTCGCTGTTCAGCGGGTTCCTCGGGTTCTTCGTGCCGGTGCTGATCTTCGCGCTGATCACGCCCGCCATCGCGAGCCTCGGCCGCGGCGCCGGCAAGTGGCTGGGCATCACCGTCGGCATCGCCTACGTGTCCACCATCGTCTCCGGCCTGATCGCCTACGGCGTCGCCGTGGGCACCTACTCGTGGCTGCTGGCCGACCAGCAGTTGTTCGAGGCCGCCGACATCGACGAGGGCGGGCTGGCCCCGTACTTCACCATCGAGATGGATCCGCCCTTCGCGGTGATGTCGGCGCTCCTGCTGGCGTTCACCGTCGGCATCGCCATGACCGCCGTGAAGTCGGACACCCTCATGTCCGCCGCCGATGAGCTGCGGTCGGTGATCATGAAGGTCATCGAGAAGTTCGTCATTCCGCTGCTGCCGCCGTTCATCTTCGGCATGTTCCTGTCGATGGGCATGAACGGCAACCTCACCGAGACGCTGTCGGCATTCCTGAAGGTGCTGGTGCTCGCGACGTTGATGACCTGGGTGATCCTGATCCTGCAGTACCTGCTCGCCGGTGCGTATGCCGGCGTGAATCCGTTCCGCGCGCTGAAGAACATGCTGCCCGCGTACTTCACCGCGCTGGGCACGTCGTCGTCGGCGGCGACCATCCCGGTCACCCTGAAGTCGACGCGCAACAATGGCGTCAGCGAGTCCGTCGCCGGGTTCGTCGTGCCTCTCGGCGCGACCGTGCACCTGTCGGGTTCGATGATGAAGATCGGCCTGTTCGCCTTCGCCGTCATGTACCTCACGGGCGCGGAGCTGACCTTCGGCATGGCGTTGGGCTTCGTTCTGATGCTCGGCATCATGATGGTCGCCGCCCCCGGCGTGCCCGGTGGCGCGATCATGGCGGCCGTCGGTCTGCTGCAGTCGCAACTCGGCTTCGACGAGTCGCAGATCGCGCTGATGATCGCGGCCTACGTCGCCATCGACTCTTTCGGCACCGCCTGCAACGTCACCGGCGACGGCGCGATCGCGCTGACGGTGAACAAGATGGCGCGCGGCGACATCGGCGGCGAGAAGTACAACGATCCGCTGCTGGAGGAGCGCGCCGGCGCGTGACGCTGGTGCCCGCCGCCGCCCGGACAGCGGTGACGTGCGGACAACGGTGACGTGCTTGCCGCCCGTCGACCCTGTCACAGCGTCGACGCATCGCGGCCCGCTTGGCCCGCGTTCGCTTCGGCCCTGCTGTCGTGCAACGTCTCCAATGCCCGCCCGCACCGCTTTTGCTTCGCCCGTGCTGCCGAGCAACGTCTCGAATGCCCGCCGGCCCCGCTTCACGAGGGGCCGACGGGCCGTTTCGTGCCATATAGGTGCCACCCTTTTTCGCGACCTGCGGAAACGGATTTATCGACGCCGCGGTGGCATCTATTTGGCACGAAACCTATGCCGGCTGGCGCTGATGCCCTTGCCGTGGCGAAAGGGGAGCGGTGCGGCTGGGGGCGGGGCTTGCTTTGCGACGGCCGCCGCGCCGCGGATCCGGCGAGATCGAGGTCGTGGGAGATCGTGGTCGCGGCGCTTGCCCCGCTCTCGTCTCTCGATCGTGTTGCTGAGAACCCAGGGGGGTGCGGTGATCGGGGTCTCCGGCGGGCGTCGTCAAGCAAGGCTGGGGGTGAACGATATTCCCAGGTCATATAGGTGCCACCCCTTTTCGCGACCTGCGGAAACGGTTTTATCGACGCCGCGGTGGCATCTATGTGGCACGAAACCTACGCCGGCTGGCGTCGATGCCGGTGCCGATGCCGTTGCCGTGGCGAATGGGGAGCGGTGCGGCTGGGGGCGGGGCTTGCTTTGCGACGGCGACCGGCGGGGCCGGACGGGCGTCGTAAAGCGTGACCAACGCCATTTTGAATAACCGCAGCTCGCGGGTAAGGTGGGCCGTTGGCGAGGGACACCTGTACCCGAGCCGCGCCCCGGCATTGCCGAGGCACGTAGCAAAGACATCAGCCAACGGGTCCAATATGGGGCCCGAGAAACGTGGAGGACATGGCTAAGGAAGGCGCAATCGAGGTTGAGGGCCGCGTCGTCGAGCCCCTGCCGAACGCGATGTTCCGAGTGGAGCTGGACAACGGGCACAAGGTGCTCGCCCACATCAGTGGAAAGATGCGCCAGCACTACATCCGTATCCTCCCGGAGGACCGGGTCGTCGTGGAACTTTCCCCGTACGACCTGGAACGCGGCCGAATCGTCTACCGCTACAAGTAAGACTCCATCACTCCACCGTCCTAGCGGGACGGCCGCTCACCCCAGGTGAGCGTGGGGAGGACCGCCCGACCCGGCGCACGCGCCGGGTCCGCACCTTTTCCCGACGTCCCGTCAGAACACCTCCGGCAACGGTGGCCGGAGCCCCGCGCTTTTCAACTCGCCCACCCGGCATCCGACCGGGCCACGGCGAGATCTCGGGCGGGGACGGCAGTGGAGTAAACCACCGCACCAACCGGAAGGAAAATGCCTAATGGCACGCCTTGCTGGAGTTGACCTGCCGCGCAACAAGCGCATGCAGGTCGCTCTCACCTACATCTACGGCATCGGGCCCGCCCGTGCCTCCGAGCTGCTGGACAAGACCGGCATCTCCCCGGATCTGCGCACCGACGATCTGTCGGACGAGCAGGTCTCGTCCCTGCGCGACGTCATCGAGGCCACCTGGAAGGTGGAGGGCGACCTCCGCCGCGAGGTGCAGGCCGACATCCGCCGCAAGATCGAGATCGGCTGCTACCAGGGCCTGCGCCACCGTCGTGGCCTGCCCGTCCGTGGCCAGCGCACCAAGACCAACGCTCGTACCCGCAAGGGTCCGAAGAAGACGATCGCCGGGAAGAAGAAGTAAACATGGCAGCTCCGAAGTCCGCCCGCGGCCGCCGTACCGGCCGTCGCGTCGCGAAGAAGAACGTGGCCCAGGGCCACGCCTACATCAAGTCCACCTTCAACAACACCATCGTGTCCATCACGGACCCGAAGGGTGCCGTCATCTCGTGGGCCTCCTCGGGCCACGTCGGGTTCAAGGGCTCCCGCAAGTCCACCCCGTTCGCCGCGCAGATGGCCGCCGAGAACGCTGCCCGCAAGGCGCAGGAGCACGGCATGAAGAAGGTCGACGTGTTCGTCAAGGGCCCGGGTTCGGGCCGCGAAACCGCCATCCGTTCCCTCCAGGCCGCCGGCCTCGAGGTCAGCTCGATCTCCGACGTGACGCCGCAGCCGCACAACGGCTGCCGTCCGCCGAAGCGTCGTCGCGTCTAAGAGAAGGGAAAGAGGAGAACAAAATGGCCCGTTATACCGGACCCGCAACCCGTAAGTCCCGTCGTCTCCGCGTCGACCTCGTCGGCGGCGACATGTCCTTCGAGCGCCGCCCCTACCCGCCCGGGCAGGCCGGCCGCGCCCGCATCAAGGAGTCGGAGTACCTGCTCCAGCTGCAGGAGAAGCAGAAGGCCCGCTTCACCTACGGCGTCATGGAGAAGCAGTTCCGCCGCTACTACGCCGAGGCGAACCGCCGCGCCGGCAAGACCGGCGACAACCTCGTCATCCTGCTCGAGTCGCGCCTCGACAACGTCGTGTACCGCGCCGGCCTGGCCCGCACGCGCCGTCAGGCCCGTCAGCTGGTGTCCCACGGCCACTTCACCGTCAACGGCAAGAAGATCAACGTGCCGTCGTTCCAGGTGACGCAGTACGACATCATCGACGTGCGCCCGAAGTCGCGCAAGATGCTGTGGTTCGAGGAGGCCCAGGAGACCCTGGTCGACGCCATCGTGCCGGCTTGGCTCCAGGTCGTCCCCGAGACGCTGCGCATCCTCGTGCACCAGCTGCCCGAGCGCGCCCAGATCGACATCCCGCTGCAGGAGCAGCTCATCGTCGAGTTCTACTCGAAGTAAGGCTCTGCGCGGCGCCCCTTCCGGGCGTCCGCGCCGAACCCCTTCGATCCGGCTTTGCGACGGCGACGGCATCCGTCGTCAAGCGCACTGGCCGGAGCACCTTCGCATCCCCATTCCCTACGGCGTCAAATAGCGGTCGCCACCAGGAGGATCACAGATCATGCTCATTTCCCAGCGTCCCACGCTCACCGAGGATTTCATCGATTCCTCGCGTTCCCGGTTCGTCATCGAGCCGCTGGAGCCCGGTTTCGGCTACACCCTCGGCAACTCGCTGCGCCGTACCCTGCTGTCGTCCATTCCGGGCGCGGCGGTGACGAGCATCCGCGTTGACGGCGTGCTGCACGAGTTCACCACCATCCCGGGCGTGAAGGAGGATGTCTCCGACATCATCCTGAACATCAAGGGCCTGGTGCTGAGCTCCGACTTCGACGAGCCGGCCACCGTGTACCTGCGTCGCGAGGGCGGCGGAGCCGTCACCGCGGCCGACGTGGAGTGCCCGGCGGGCGTGGAGATCCACAACCCGGATCACCACATCGCCACGCTCAACGACTCGGGTCGCCTGGACATCGAGATGGTCGTCGAGCGCGGCCGCGGCTACGTTCCCGCCCAGCCGAACTCCGGCGGCGAGATCGGCCGCATCCCGGTCGACCAGATCTACTCCCCGGTCCTGAAGGTCAGCTACAAGGTCGAGGCGACTCGCGTCGAGCAGCGCACCGACTTCGACAAGCTGGTCATCGACGTGGAGACGAAGAACTCCATCACCGCCCGCGACGCCATGGCGTCGGCCGGCAAGACCCTGGTGGAGCTCTTCGGCCTGGCCCGCGAGCTCAACGAGGCCGCCGAGGGCATCGAGATCGGCCCGTCCCCGCAGCAGAACGAGGACATCGCCGCCTACTCCATGCCCATCGAGGACCTCGACTTCTCCATGCGCTCCTACAACTGCCTGAAGCGCGAGGAGATCCACACGGTCGGCGAACTCGCCGCCCGCACGGAGTCGGATCTGCTGGACATCCGCAACTTCGGCGACAAGTCCATCAACGAGGTCAAGGTCAAGCTCTCGGAGCTGGGCCTGGCGCTCAAGGACTCGCCGAACGATTTCGACCCGTCCACCGTGGAGGGCTACGACGCCGAGACCGGCGAATGGACCGAGGACGCGGAGGTCGGCTACGACGAGTAGCCGCTCAAGCGCACGCGACTTAAAAACACGAGGAGAATCCCATGCCCAAGCCCAAGAAGGGCGCCCGTCTCGGCGGCTCCGCTTCCCACCAGAAGAAGATTCTGGCGAACCTGGCGAAGCAGCTGTTCGAGCACGGCCAGATCAAGACCACCGACACCAAGGCCAAGCTGCTCCGCCCCTACGCGGAGAAGCTGATCACCAAGGCCAAGGGCGGCACCCTGGCGGACCGCCGCAACGCCGCGAAGCTGCTGAACGACAACTACGTCGTCCAGCACCTCTTCGACGAGCTGGCGCCGAAGTTCGCCAACCGCGAGGGCGGCTACACCCGCATCATCAAGCTGGGTAACCGCAAGGGCGACAACGCCCCCATCTCGCTGATCGCCCTGGTCACCGAGGAGACCGCTTCCGCCGAGGCCACCCGCGCCACCCGCGCGGCGGCTTCCAAGAAGGCCGAGGAGGCCGAGCAGGCCGAGCCGACCGAGGAGGAGGCCCCCGAGGTCGAGGCCGACGAGGCCACCGACGCCGAGGCCGAGGCCGAGGCCACCGAGATCGAGTCCGACGAGGCCCAGGCCGTCGCGGACGAGACCGACGGCGACACCGCCAAGGCCGACGAGAAGTAAACCCCCGCGGTTCGCTTTTCCTCCGAAGCGCCCCGCCACCCGTTGATCCGGGTGGCGGGGCGCTTTCGCGTTTCCGGGGTGCGCGCGGGTCGGTTGGGGAGTGCACGGCCGCCGTGGTTTGTGCGTTCGGACGGGGCCGGGGGAGGATGGCGGGCGTGCATGACGACGACGTGATCGACTCGGCCGGAACACCCCCGGAGCTGGTGCGGCTGCGCCTGGACATCGCCTACGACGGCACCGATTTCCACGGGTGGGCGGCCCAGGGCGGGGCGAATGGCGCGGATCTGCGGACGGTGCAGGGCACCATCCAGGACGCGCTGTCGAAGGTGCTGCGCCATGACGCGCAATTGACGGTTGCCGGCCGCACCGACGCCGGCGTCCACGCCCTGGCGCAGGTCGCCCACGTCGACGTTCCCCGCCAGTCGCTGGACACCCGGTCCATCGCGGGCGATCCGGCGCGCCTGGTGCGCCGCCTGGCGCGTCTGCTGCCCGATGACGTGTCCATCCGCGGCTGCTCCTTCGCCCCGGAGGGCTTCGACGCGAGGTTTTCCGCTTTACGACGGCACTACGTCTACCGCATCACCACCTCCGATGCGGGCCCGCTGCCGACGCGGGCGCGCGATACCGCGGCGTGGACGCGCAAGGTCGATCTGGATCTTTTGAGGGAGTCGGCCGAGGTGCTCGTCGGCCTCCACGACTTCGCGGCGTTTTGCCGGCATCGCCCCAACGCCACGACCATCCGGGATCTGCAGGCGTTCGAGTGGCGCGACATCTCCACCGACGCGGAACCGGAGCTGTACGAGGCCCGCGTCACCGCCGACGCCTTTTGCTGGTCGATGGTCCGTTCCCTGGTCGGCGGATGCCTGGCCACGGCGGAGGGGCGCCGTGCCCCCGGCTTCACCGGCGGGCTGCTCGAGGAGCGGGAGCGGTCGCCGCTGGTGCCCGTGGCCCCGGCGAAGGGACTGGCGTTGGCGGGCGTCGACTACCCCGATGATTCGGAGCTGGCGGCGCGGGCGGACAAGACCCGCGACATCCGGGTGTTGCCGGGGGAGGAGCACCGAGCGGCGGGCAAGGGCTGCCCGGAACGCAACCCGTGGTTCGACGGGATGCCCGACCGCTAGACTGGCCGGGTCCCGCATTCCCCAGCTGCCCCGGAGGCGCATCACCGTGATTTGGCCCGCCATCGTGTTGGTCCTTTTGCTCGTCCTTCCGGGCGCGCTGCTGGGCGTGGCCTCCGGGCTCCGGCTCGGCTGGGCGCTGGCCATCGGCCCCGCGCTGACGTTCGCCGTCACGGGACTGGCCGGCTGGTTCTTCGGCGCAGTCGGCATCGCATACTCCACCATCACGGCCGCCCTCGTGTGGCTGGCGATGATCCTGGCCGCGCTGGTGTGGCGCCGCCTGGCCCCGAAGCGGGCCGATGCGGCGGCGCTGGCGTCGTTGAGCGAGGAGCCGGGCCGCGGCCGGGCGATCATCGCCCTGCCCGCCATCGCCGGCGTCGTGGTCGCATTCGTGACCATGGCCTGGGCGTCGCTGTCGCGGCTGGCGAAGGTGCCCGGCGGGATCGAGTCCATCCAGCAGTCGTGGGACGTGCACTGGCACGGCTCGGTGATCAAGTACGCGCTGGACACCGGGATGGTGTCGTCGACGCGCATGGGCGAGATCCAGAACTTCGAGACCCGCGGCGACATGTACTACCCGGCCGCATGGCACGCGTTCGGCGCGGTGCTCGCCGACGTCTCCGGCATGAGCGTCCCGGCGACGGTGAACATCCTGGGCCTGGTCGCCCCGGCGCTGCTGATCCCGGTCGGGGCGGCGGCGCTGGCGTGGCGCATGATCGACCGCGGCGGCTGGGCGGCGTCGATCGGCGCGGGCCTTGCCGCGGTGCTGACCACCGCGCTTCCGGTGCTGACGCCGATCAGCGTCTACGTCGGCGCGTGGCCGTACCTTTTGGGCATCGCGCTGACGGGCGCGACGTTCGCGGTGCTGACCTCGGTGCCGCACGCCCCGATCCGGATGTTCGCGTCGGCGCTGGCGCTGATCGGCATCGGGCAGCTCCACCCCTCTGCGGTGCCGGCGACGGTTCTGCTGGTGGGCTCCTGGTGGCTGTTCGGCCGCCTGTGGCGCCCCGTGCGCCCGGAGCTCGGGGCGGCGAAGTCGCGGCTGCGCGACGTCGGCCTGCTGGCGCTCCCCGGCGTCGTGGCGGCGGTGTTCCTGGTGCCGCAGTGGCTGTCGGGCGAGCAGCAGGCGGAGGACATCCGCGCGGAGTCCGCGACGGTCGACGTCGACCGCTGGGGCGCCTGGTACCGGGCGTTCGCCATGCTCACCCGCCACGCGGAGGACTACGGCTCGGTCAAGCCGGTCATCATCGCCGGCCTGATCGGCCTGGTGCTGCTGGCCGTGGCGCTGCGCCGCTTCTGGCCGGTCGTGGCGTGGGCGGTGTCGGTGCTGTTCACCGCGCATGCGCTGAACACCTTCGGCGGCGTCTTCGGCGACGTGCTGGGCGTCTACGCGGGCCTGCACTACTCGACGCCGCACCGCCTGGTGCTGCAGACGGCGCTGCTGATCACCGCCGCCGGTGGCGCGGGCGTGGCCCTGCTGTTCGGTGTCGTGGCGGGGTACGCGGGCCGTCGTAAAGCGAAGGACCCGGAACGGGGCCGCGAAGCGGTCGAGCGCTCCGGCGGCTCCGACGGTTCCGATGTCTCCGGCGAAGGCGAGGGGGGCGCCACCGCGGTGGCCGCGACCGGGGCCGCACGCACCGATCTGATCACCCGCCCCCACGTCCGCCCGGTGCCGGTGGTGCAGCTGGCCATCGCCGCGGCGCTGGTCGCCGGCTTCATCCCGTGGGCGGTGCACATCATGGCGCCGGTCAATCACCACGCCTACGAGCAGATCCGCGACAACCGCCTGACCAGCGAGCGCGATCTGCGCGCCTTCGACTGGCTGGCGCAGCAGCCGGAGGCCCACGAGCACCGGGTGTTCACCAACCCCAACGAGGGCTCGGCGTGGATGTACATGCGCAACGACATCCCGACGGTGTTCCGCCACTTCGGGTGGCCCGACGCCGACGAGACCACCGCGACGTCGATGGTCTACTGGCACACCGACAAGATCGGCTGGGGCGAGCCGTGGGACACCACCGCCGCCAACCAGGTGGACCTGGCGCTGAAGAAGCTCGACGTGGGCTTCATCTACGTGTCGCCGCCGTACTTCTGGGGCGACCAGAAGATCAACATGCGCATGCAGGAGGGCGCGTGGTGGTCGCGGGGCCTGACGCCGGTGTACCGCGACGAGGAGGTCACCATCTACGCGGTCAACGCGGTGATCGACCCCGAGCGCATCGAGGAGATGCGCGCCCAGTCGCCGATGGACATGCCGCCGATGACCACCCGCGGCGAGGCGGGCGTGGCCGAGCCGGGCGACGACGATTACGACGACCCGCACGCGTGGGTGCCCGACTTCTCCAAGGCCTACCGCGGCGAGGGCTCGATCCTGCCGGAGGGCCAGGAGCCGCTGACGCTGCAGCCGAAGTAGGCGCGCCCCGGGTGAGGTGTCTCACGTGCCCGGGGGATCGGCCCAAATGGCTGGGTGCGACCGCCACGAGGACGTAGGGTGTGTGACCATGCGCAAGTTCACCACGTTCGCCGCCCTGGCCGCCTCGACCCTGTTCCTCGCCGGATGCTTCGGCGATGGCGGGACCGATGCGGACCCGGGGACGGTCGCGGACACGACGGCGACGACGTCGTCGTCGGCGACGCCGCTGGCCGAGCGCCCGCAGGAGGCGGCGCCGGCCGGGCCGACGGTCGCCGAGGTGCCGGATGACCGCTTCATGCCGCCGGGCGCGCAGAACGCCCGCGTGTTCCGCCTGGCCGATGGGGCGACGGAGTGCTTCGCCAACTCGCTGGGCCCGGATTCCTTCCTGACGTGCCGCACGAACTTCGCCAACCCGCCGATGGTGCAGAGCTACGAGGGCGGCCAGATCGCGGCCAACGCGGTGACGTGGTCGCCGGGCGCCGCGCCGACGTACGCGCACATGAACTTCCCGGACACCGGTTTCGGCCCGGAGACGCTGCACCCCTACGAGCGGGTGTCCATGTTCGGGTTCACCTGCACCGCGTACGGCGATGCGACGGTGGAGTGCTCGGGCCCGGGCGGCAGCGCGTCGCTGGACGCCGGCAACGTCACCGGTGCGACCGTGCCGGAGCCGCAGGAGGCCCCGGCCCCCGCGCCGGAGGAGGCCCCCGCCCCGCCGGCTGCGCCGCTGCCGGGCATCGAGGTCCCCGGCATGGAGGACCTGTTCGGCCCGCAGCCGGGCCAGTAACGGCAGCTTTACGACGCCGCCCGTCAGCCCATTGCCGAGAACATCGGCACCGGCCTGACGGGCGTTTTCTCGTCTCCGATGGTCAGGTGCCACGCATGGGCACCGATGGTCAGAGAGGGCGGGGCGTGTTCGGCAGGCAGGGCCGTGGTGGCGGTGCCGTCGGCGTCGTGAAGCACGACCGTCGGGGTGCCGGACCGCCGGGCGACCCGCGCGCCCCCGTCCAGGACCAGAAGGTCGAGCGTGGGATCGCCCGCGGCGGGGACCAGCACCGCGCCGTGGTCGAGGAGAACGCCGAACTGCCGCGGGCGGTGGGTGCGGATGCCGACGCGCGCGCCGGTCAGCAGCGTGGGGACCAGCAGCTCCGGAAGGCGACCGGCGTCGGCGATGACATCGAGCCGGTCGATCGAGGGCAACGACATGACCAGCGGGCCGCCGTCGCGCGAGGTGCCGACCAACTGCGCCGGCGCCCGCGGCACCTCGACGTCGTGGGCCGGCGTGAACCACAGGTGCGGGCGGCGGACGTGACCGCGGCCCGGGGCGCGGGCCAGAAGCAGTTCGGCATCGGCGCCGGCGGGATTCGCGGTGGCCGCGGCGAACTCGGCGCCGGACAGGGGCCGCGCCCGCAGCCCCAGCAGGCCCAGGCGGTGGACGAAGAACTCCAGCCGCGCCCGGTCATGCTCGGCGGGGCCGCCGACGAGGACGCTGATCCAGTCGGAGTCGGCGACTCCGAGCCGTCCGGCGAAACTGCGGTACCGGTGGGCGACCTCGCCGCCGGGCCGGGCGGTGGTCCGCAGCACCGACACCACGTCGACGGGCACCGGACATTCCGTCACGGCATCGACCAGCGCCGACGCGGGGAGCAGATTCCGCCCCGCGGCCGAGACCCGGATACCGGCGGTCGGCTCCGGGTGCGGTCCCCGCCACGCGTCGCGCAGCGATCGCCCGCGAAACGGAACGTGCAGCCCCGCCACGGCCAGCGCCGACGCCCCCACCGCCAACGGCGCGGCATGGTCCGCCACGAACCCCGACACCGATGCCCAATCCATCATCGCCACCCCCGGCTCTCCCGCGGCGCATCCCCCGCGCCGGGCCACCCGCTCGGGCGGCCGTCGACGGGCAGCTTAACGGCGGCTGGCCTAGGCTGCCCTGCGAAAGACATGGGTCACGACGATTCGGGGGGAACGTCACATGCCTCGCACTCCGACCACGCCCGCGCAGATCAGCGGGCACCGGTTCCTGGTTCGCCGGGTCGAACACGCGCTGGTCCGCGCGGACGCCCGCATGCTCCACGATCCTTTGCGTACCCGCGGCAGGGCAGTGGCCGTCGGCGCGGCGCTGCTGGTGCTGGTCATCGCCGGGACGGTGATCCTCGGCCTGCTGCGGCCACGCGACGGAGCCGCCGATGCCGACCTCGTGCTCGTGCGCGACACGGGCGCGCTGCACGTCCGCATCGACGACCGGGTCCATCCGGTGGCCAACCTGGCGTCGGCGCGGCTGGTGCTGGGCCAACCCGCCGAACCGGTGCGCGTGGGCGCCGCGGCGTTGGAGAAGGTGGCCGCGGGGCATCCGATCGGCATACCGGCGGCCCCGGACATCGCGGTGTCGGATCCGCCGCCGGCACCGGCATCGGCGGGGATCTGCGAGGAAGCCTCGGCCGCGCTGCATGAGCCGGTCCTGGTGCGATCGACGGTGGCGCGCATGGGGCCGCTGCCCGAGGGCGGCGATTCCGCGCTGGTCACCGACGGAGCATCGACGTGGCTCGTCCACGACGGGCGCCGGGCCCCCATCGATGTGCAGGACCCGGCGTTATCTCGCGCGCTCGGATTGTCCACCGCCCCGATCCGGCCGGTGGGGGCGCATCTTCTTGAGGCCATCCCCGAAACCGGTGCCGTGCGGGCACCGTCGGTGCCGCGCCGTGGCGAACAGTCCGGCTTCCCGGCGCCCTTCGACGTCGTGGGAAGAATCGTCGACGTCGGCGGGCGCCGGGTGCTCGTGCTTTCCGACGGCGCCGTGGAGGTCCCGCCCGTCGTCGCCGACGTCCTGGCCGCCGAGGGCGGAACGGCCGCGGCAACCGAGGTGGAACTGGCTCACGTCCCGGTCGCGCCGGGCGTCGACCATGGGAGCCTGCCCGGTGAGGTGCCGTCGTGGGCTCCGGCGGACGGGTGGCTGTGCGTCGATGCGGACGACCGGCGGACCGCCGTGACCCATGGCCGGGCGCCCGCCGCCGTGGTGCCGTACCCGGGCGCGGACGGCGTCGGGCCCGCGGCCGACGGCTTTTCTTCCCCGGCCTCCGCGACCGTCGCGGTCGACACCGGGGGCGGGGTCCATCTGGTGGCCGCGGGAGGAACGCGGCATCTGGTGGAAAACCGGAGGACGTTGTCGGCGATGGGCTATCCGGCGACGGTGACGGTGCCCTGGCGTGTGCTCGCCGCCTTCCGGGCGGGCCCCGAACTCACCAGGGACTCGGCCCTGTCCGCTCCCTGACCGGGGACGACGCGCCGGCGAGCCACAGCGCCCGGCCGATGACGGCCACCGCGGTCAGCAGCGCGATCGCCATGATGCGGTGCGTCGGCGCATGGTCGACGCGGGCCGCGGGAGTCGGCGGGGCAGCGGCATGCGGGCCGGCGGCCGCATCCTCGCCGGTCGCCGCAGCCTCGCCCGTGACGGCACCGGCGCCGGCAACGGCAACGGAGTCGATGCCCGTGCGGGCGACCGCGGCGACGGGATCGACGATCCCCGCCCCGACCCCGGTCGTGGACGGGGCGGGGGACGCGGTCGCCAGGATCAGCTCGCGGACGCGGGCCGGCGAAGTTTCGGGCGCCCGCGACAGGATCAGCGCCGCCGTGCCGGACACCAACGGGGCGGCGAAGCTGGTGCCGACGATCGGCGTCGCATTCGAGCCGTTGACGTGCAGATCGGCCCACGTCTCGCCGTTGGGCGACGGACCCGCGACGGGACCGCCCGGCGCGGCGACGTCCACCCAGTCGGCGGCCACCGCATATCCCGCCGGCGCATGGTCGACCGCGTCCGGCTCATCTGCGTGCCGGGCGCCGGGATCTCCCGGGAGATCGACGGCCGTGACGGCGATGACCTCGTCCAGGATCGCAGGCCATGCCACCGCTCCGTCGGGGCATTCGCCGCCGATGTTCCCGGACGCCGCGACGACCACCGCTCCGGATTCCTCCGCCCGCTGCACCGCGGCCGTGATCTCCGGGGCCCCGGGCGGCACCATTCCCGGCGGGGCGCACGAGGTCAGCGAGATGTTGATGACCCTCGCCCCCTGCCCGACGGCGGAATCCACGGCGCTGGCCAACGACGCCAGCGTCCCTTCCTCTCCCGTCGTGTGCCGGATGCTCAGCACCCGGGCACCGGGGGCGACCCCGGCGAAGGAGTCGTCTCCCGGGCGTCCCGCCGCGAGCCCCGCCACGAAGGTGCCGTGGGCGTCGCAGTCGTGGAAGGCGCCCGCGCCGCCGGTGACGTCACCGCCGTCGGCGACCCCGCCCAAACGCGGATGATCGGCAACGCCGGTGTCGATGATCGCGATGGTCACGCCCGCCCCGTTCGACATCGGCCACGCGTCGCGGAACCGCAGCACCCGTTCGGCGACCGTCGGTACCGCCATCAGGTCCGGCGACGAGGCCGCCGTGCCCGTGCAGCGGGACTGGGCATGGGCGGCGGGAATCGGGGCGATGGCCGTCGCCAAGCAAACGGCCCCGGCCAGGCACGTTGCACGGCGCCATCGGGAACTCACGGGATCAGCTCCTGGGCCAGGCCCGGCACGCCCGCCACCACCGCCGCCAAGGGCAGGGAGACCGCGATCGCCACCGCCTCGACGAGCTCGAGGACCCTGCGCAAGGTCGGCGTGACGCGACCGGCGGGCACGGCCGCCACCGCGGTCGCCGCCAGCAGCGGGGCCAGGATCAACAGCGAAGCGGGCCATCGGCCGACGTGCCACTGGGCCAGGGCCAGGAGGAGCAGCAATGCGGCACCCGCGCAGCCCAGCGCCGCGGAGGGCACGGCCCGTGCGTGGCCCCGGGACTGAATCAGGCACAGCACCGCGAGCGCCACGACGAGGCCCACCGACCAGCGGTCCGGAGCACGGGTGGCGATCAGGGCGGCTGCGGCGACCAGAACAACCGCCGACCCGGCGACCAATCCGTCGAGCAGGCGGCCGGCCCGCGACGCGATGACGTCGACGGGATCGGCGGGGTCCGGGTCATCGGGAAACGGCTCACCGGCCGCGGGAATGCCCGGCACGCGAACCCCGGCTGCGGCGACGCCGATGCCGGGCGCGACGGTCAATCCGATTACGCCGAGGGCGGAGACGATCGCCGCGGCGGACCGGGCATCGCCGAGCCAGGCCGACGCCGCCGCGAACCCCGCGGCCCCGACGGCCATGACGATGCCCGCGGCCCCCGTCGCGGTGGCGGCCGCGAAGACGGCGCGATCCGTCGGGCGCAGGATCAGCAGCGCCGCCGAGGCGACCGCAGTGCCGGGCACGAGGCCTGCGGCGAATCTCCAGTCCGCCGTGGCCCCGTCGATGGGCACCCCGGCCACCGCGGCACCCGCCATGGCGGAGAACACGAGAGCCTGCCACGACAGGACCAGGGCCGTGGGCGCGGAACCGCCGCGCCGGAGGGCGATGCGCAGACCTGCGGCGGCCATCAACGCGGCGGCGCCGGCCACCCCGGCGGCCAGAACCGCATCATGTTCGGACATACCCAGCACGCCGGCCACCAGCGCAATCGTCGCCGTGGCCGCCACTGCCCGGCCGACGCCCGAATCGACCACCGCCACCCCGGGTGCGTCATCGGAGAGCAGGTCCGCGACGTCGGCGACCATCGGCGGAGGCGCCGGTCCGGGATCATCCGCAATGACCAGGCGATCTCCGTCGACCACCCCGGCGTCGGCCAACCCGGTCTCCGGATCGGCGACGGATCCGCCGGGCAACCGGACCCGCCATGACGCCCCCGGATCCGGGGCGGAGCCGAAGACGTCGACCAGCTCCGGCAGCAACGCCGCCACGGGAACTTCCGCGGGCACGAGCAGATCCGCCCGCCGGGACGGCCCCTGCCCCGGCAGGAAATCCACGCGGACGCGGATCATCGACGCGGTCATGGACATGGTTCCCCCAATCGCGCGGGCATGGCCCGCCACGTGTCGGTGCGCCCGCATCCCCCGTTGGGCGGGCGCGCCCCCACAGGGTGGCCTATGCTCTGCGTCGCGTCCAGCCGAAACGGCTGGTTCATTCTCGGGGGGATGACGACGATGGGGGAAGCGCATTCGCGCACCACGATGACCGACCGTGCCGTGGAAACGGCGCCCGGCGGCGAAACTGGAACGGCGGGCGGCTCCGCGGGCGTTTCGACGGTCGGGGCGTCCGGGCCGGGGCGCCTGCCCCGGATCCCCGGGCCCGGGCCCAGGGCGGGGGACATCCGGCCCGATGCGCCGCCGGAGGCGCCGGAACCCAAACCCGTGCCCTTGATGCGGGCGCTGCTGCCGGTGGTCATGCTCGTCGCGGTGGTGGGGATGGTGGCCGTGATGGTGGTCTCCGGATCGGCCAGGAACCCGATCACCTTCATGTTCCCCCTGCTCATGGTGGTGTCGACGCTGGGGATGATGGCGGGCGGCGCCGGCGGGACGACGGACGTCGGCCCCGCCCGGCGCGACTACCAGCGGCACCTGGCCAGCGTGCGCCGGGCGGTGGCCGACGCGGTGGGGATGCAACGGGCCAGCGTGGTTCACGTTCATCCCGACCCCCGGGACGCGTGGACGTTCGCGGGCACCCGCCGGCTGTGGGAACGCGGCCCCGGCGACGACGATTTCGGCGCCGCCCGCATCGGGACCGGCCCGCACCAGCCGGCGACCCCGGTGACGCCCCCGGCGGTCGCGGCGCCGGAGAAGCTCGACCCGGTGTCCGCGGTCGCGCTGCGCCACGTGGTGCGGTCGGCGCGGACCGTGCCGGATCTGCCGGTGGCCGTGGACCTCCGCGCCTTCCCGGTGGTGTCGGTGGGCGGGGACGCCGAACCCGCGCGTGCGCTCGTGCGGGCGATCGTCGCCCAGGTGGCTGCGTCGCACCATCCCGAGGACGTGGCCATCGCCGTCGCCGGCGTGGGCCCGGAGTGGGAGTGGATCAAATGGCTGCCGCACAACGCCCGGCCGGGGCAATCGGGCAAGTCAGAGAAGCCGGGGCCGGAACTTCTGCGGGCGGCGACGGTTCCGGAGCTCGCGGACATGCTGGACGGAATGGAGGCGGAGCTGGTCATGGTCATCGCCGATGCCCGGGACCTGGATCGCGCGCCGGAGCACTTGGATCTGCTCCTGGGTACGCAGCGCGCGGAGGGCGGGACGACGTCGGTGCTCGCGGTGCCCGCGGATCCAGGCGGCGAGACCGCGGCGGCCGCCGTTGCGTCGGGGTTGGCCCTGTCCGTGATCGATGGTCGGGTGCGCGCCATCACTGCGGCCGGGGAAGAGGACATCGCCGCCGCCGATGCACTTGGTGCCGCGGCGGCGGAAGCGTTGGGCAGGCGACTCGCCGGGCAGTTCGTGGCCCGCTCCCGGGTCGACGCGGGCCCGCTGCACGACCCGGTGCTGGCGGAGCTGGGCCTGGCCCCGCCGCCGGGGACCCTGCGCTTCCGGGAACGCCTCGGCCCCGATCGCCTGCGCATCCCCATCGGCGTCGCCGCCGGCGGGGAGGTGCTGCACCTGGATCTCAAGGAGTCCGCGGAGGGCGGCGTCGGCCCGCACGGGCTGTGCATAGGCGCGACGGGCTCCGGCAAATCGGAGCTGCTGAAATCGATCGTGCTGGCGCTGGCCGCCACGCATGGCCCGGACCAGCTGAACCTGGTGCTGGTGGATTTCAAGGGCGGCGCGACGTTCCTCGGCGTGGAGGGGCTGCCGCACGTGTCGGCCGTGATCACGAACCTCGCCGACGAGCTGATCCTCGTCGACCGCATGCAGGACGCCATCCGCGGCGAGATGACCCGGCGCCAGGAGCTGCTGCGGCAGTCGGGCAACTTCCCGGGAGTCGCGGAGTACGAGGCGGCGCGCCGGGCGGGGCGGACGGATCTCAAACCGCTGCCAGCGCTGGTCATCGTGGTCGACGAATTCTCGGAATTGCTCGGCCATCGCCCGGAGTTCGCCGAGCTCTTCGTGGCGGTGGGCCGCCTCGGCCGGTCACTGCACATGCATCTGCTGCTGGCCAGCCAGCGGTTGGAGGAGGGGCGGCTGCGCGGCCTCGACAGCCACTTGTCCTATCGCATCGGGTTGAAGACCTTCTCCGCCGCCGAGTCCCGCAGCGTCCTCGGCGTCCCCGACGCCCATCACCTGCCGGCCACGCCCGGTGCGGGTTTCCTCAAGACCGACGCCGGCGCGCCGGTGCGGTTCCATTCCGCCTACGTGTCCGGGCCGGTTCCGGAGGACGCCGGTCGTCCCGCGAGCGCCCGTGGCCAGACCTCGGGTGCGCGGGTGGTCGAGTTCGTCGCCATGGGCGGGACGGCAGTCGGGGACGGCAGTTCGCTTGACGACGCTCCGGAGACCACGTCGCCCCGGACGCCGTCGCAAAGCATCTTGGGTGCCACGGTCGATGCGATGGCCGGTCATGCCCATGGAGCCCACCGGGTGTGGTTGCCGCCGTTGCCCGCGCGCACGGCGCTGGCGGATGCGGCGGATTCGTCGCTGGCGCCGTTGACGGCGTCGGTGGGGCTCGTAGACCGGCCGCTGGAGCAGCGGCAGGACCCGTTCCTCGTCGATCTGTCGGGCACCGGCGGACACGCGGCGATCGTCGGGGCGCCGCGGTCGGGCAAGTCGACGGCCGTGCGGACCATGGTCGCGTCGCTGGCGTTGACCACCCCGGCGCGGAAGCTGCACGTCCACGTCATCGATTACGGCGCGGGTGGGTTGTCCGATCTCGCGGCATTGCCGCACGTGGCGTCGGTGACCCACCGCGGCGACGCCGACAAGCTCAACCGCGTGGTGTCGGCGGTGGCCGGGGAGGTCGCCGCGCGCGAGGAACGGCATCGGCGGAAGGGCTGGCACACCATCGCCGACGCGCGGGCCGGCGGCGAACCCGACGTGCTGCTGGTCGTCGACGGGTGGCCCGCGCTGCGCCAGGAGCACCAGGCCCTGGGCGACCGGGTGCAGGGGATTTTGTCGGATGGGCTGGCCGTGGGCGTGCACGTCGCGCTGACCGCACATCGGTGGACCGAGCTGCGGCCGGCTGTGCGCGATTTGATGGGGACGCGCATCGAACTGCGCCAGGCGGATGCGATCGACTCCGTCGTCGACCGCAAGGCCGCGAAGCTGGTGCCCGATTCACCGGGCCGGGGGCTGTCACCGGACGGTTGCGGGGCGCTGATCGCCGATTCGGGCCCCGCGGACATTGCGGAGGTCGCGCATGCGTGCCTCGCCCGGGGAGACGAACGGGTGCCGCAGCTCAAGCTGCTGCCGGAACGAGTCGGATGGGCGGCGGTATCGGGGGCCGTCGCCGCGGGGTCGGTGGCGGTGGGCCTCGACGAGGAGTCCCTCGCGCCGGTGCGTTTCGACCCGGACCGCGACCGCCATCTGCTGGTCTTCGGCGCGGCCGGTTCCGGGCGGACGACGGCGCTGCGGACGGTCGTCGAAGGGATGCTGCGGACGCGGCCGACGTGCAAGTTCCTGGTCGTCGATTACCGCAGAGGATTGCTCGGCGCAGTGCCCGAGGATCGCTTGGCCGGGTACGCCGGATCACCGGCGGTGGCGGAGCCCATGGTCGCCGAGCTCGCCGCCGCGCTGCGGGGCCGGTTGCCCGGCCCGGACGTCACCCCGGAGCGGTTGCGGGCCCGGGATTGGTGGGAGGGGCCGGACATCGCGGTCGTCGTCGACGACTATGACCTGGTGTCGGGGTCCAGGGGATCGCCGCTGACCCCGCTGGGCGAGTTCATCCCGCACGCGGCGGACATCGGCCTGCACGTGGTGTTGGCCCGGCGCACGGGAGCGGCGACCCGGGCGCTGCACGATCCGGTGCTCGGCGCCGCGAAGGACCAGGGCGCCACGGGACTGGTCCTGGACGGCTCGCGCGAGGACGGGCCGATTCTCGGCGTGGCGCTCGGGCAGCGGCCGCCGGGGCGGGGCACGTGGGTGGAACATGGCCGGGCGCCGCGGGTGATGCAGGTGGCACTGCCGCCGGAGACGGCGACGGAGACGGAGGCTGGGCAAGAAAAGGAAGGCGACGGCGATGCAATCCGTTGATGCAGCGGCGGGCGGGCCGAGGGTCCTCCACGCGTGGGGTCAGGCGGCCTGCGGGCCCGACGGTGATGCCGGGCTGATCGACGGGTTCGGGGCGCCTCCGGATGTCGTGGTCACGCCGTCTTACTGGGGTGGCCGCCGCCGGGAGCTTCTTTCGGGGGAGCTGGTCCGCCGTGGTTTCGACCCGCGGATCGGCGACCTCGCCACCGAGCTGATGGGCCTGGAACGCCCGACGGTCGGCCATAGCTTCCTCATCGAAGTCGAGGCCGGCCGCATCTGCGTGTCCCGCCTCGACTTCGATTCCGGGCTCGCCGATTCGCGGCTGTCGTTTCGGGGAGGCGATGCGACGGAAGTGATCGGCGACGTGGTCGGCGAGTTGCTTACCGACGTCGCCGACGGGGACATCCGAGGCACCGCACCCGGGGCGGCCGGCGCCATGCCGGGCCCGGTTGATTTCGATGACGTGGAGTTCATTGTCGCGGACGAGGGCGACAGACTGGTGGCGGACATGCGCAGACGGGGATGGCTGGCGTTTCCCGTGCCGGTGCATGCGTTGGGCGTGGCCGGTGCGGGCAGCGGTCGTGGTGTCGGGGCCGCGGATTCGGAGTTCGAAGTCGGCCGGGAAGAAGAACGTGCCGGCGGCGGCTTGGACGTCGCGGCGTTGCGGCGCAGGGCGCGCGCCATCGAACGGCGGCCGCGTGGCCGGGGCTTGGCGAAATCGGCGCCGGCTCTTGCCGCCGCGCTGGTGGTGGGGGTTGCGGTGGCGGCGATCGTGCTGATCGTCGATGGTCCCGTGGGGGAAGTATGGCGCGAGGAAGCGGAGCTCGCCGCCGCCGTGGACGACCGTGAAGCGGTGGGCGCGTCCCCGGGAGACCCGGGGCCGCCCACCGAGGATCCGGCGCGGTCCCACGCCGATCCCGTTTCCCCGCGTGCCCCGGGCGCCCCAGGCGATCCGGGTGCCCCGAAAGTCGCCCCCGCCCCGCTCCGTGAACTCGTGGGAGAGGGTGTCCGCGTCGAGCTGCCGGAGGGCTGGCGCATCGACGAGGGCACCGCCCCCGCATCCGGGTCCCTGGTCGTCGTCGATGGCGGGCCCATGCGGATCCTCGTCACGGCGGGGGAAGTGCCCGCGGAGATGGGTGCCGATGGTTTGGTCGCCGGCCTCACCGCGCACGCGGCCGGGGATCCGGCGATGGATCGGGTGCGCAGGGAGGTCATCGACGGCCTCGAGGTCGTGATCCACGAGGAGCGGCCCGGAGACGGGTCCGTCGTGTTGTGGCAGCACCGGCTCGTCGACGGATGGCAGGTGTCGGTGGGTTGCCAGTTCCGCGGCGCGACCATCCCGCAGGTGCGGCCGGTGTGCGGGCAGGCGCTGCGGACGGCGGGGATCGCGCACCGGTGAC
>DHCFJ07801__coassemble_1812_pt1 | contig 22028 bp, 16 predicted proteins | sample DHCFJ07801__metabat2_high_PE_026 | metagenome-assembled genome bin DHCFJ07801 | reverse complement strand
CCGGGGGAGCGTCCGGGGGGTGTCGGTTTCGGTGTAAACCGTTCCGGAAGCGCGTGAATCACCTTCAATTCCGCGGACCCGGCATCCGAGTCGGCGGTTGACCGCGAAGAGGACAAAGCCCCAGGTTGAGCCGGAGGTTTAGGGTTTGGGGCGCGACTTGAAGTCACCGACTCGCGCGTTTCCTGGGGTTTTGGGGGCACGCTTGACGTGTGTTGCAGGTGTTAAGTCGGTAGTATGGACCGGGAAGAAACAAGTATCGTCAAACGAGGATCGTGAACTCCCGCCCATTCAACGGTGGGGGTCCGGGTCCTACGTGCGGGTTCCCGGCCAGGCAAGGCGGGCGGCGCCCGTGAAATTACAGCGTCCACAAATTTTGAAGGGGAACTCTCCATGCCGCTGACTCCAGCTGATGTGCACAACGTCGCGTTCAGCAAGCCGCCGATTGGCAAGCGCGGCTACAACGAGGACGAGGTCGACCAGTTCCTCGACCTCGTCGAGGACGCGCTGGGCGAGCTTCAGGACGAGAACGCCGACCTGCGCCTGCGGGTCGAGGATCTCGAGCGCGATCTGGAGGACGCGCGCTCCGGCGCCGCCGCCCCGGTCGCCGCGGCTTCCGATTCCGCTCCGGCGTCCGACGTCGACGAGGATGCGCTGCGCGCCTCCATCGAGGCCGAGCTCCGCGAGGATTACGAGCGCCGCCTGGACGAGGAGTCCTCGCGACTTCGCGCCGAGGCCGAGGACCGCGTCCGCGACGCCGAGGATCGCGCCGCCGAGGCCGAGGCCCGTGCCGAGGCCGCTTCCCGCGAGCCCCGCGCCGACGCCGACGCTCAGCCGCAGGGCCTGGTCTCCGCGCCGGCCCAGTCCGGCGAGTCCGCTACGGCCGACACCCACATGCAGGCCGCCCGCGTCCTGGGCCTGGCCCAGGAGATGGCCGACCGCCTGACCTCCGACGCCAAGCGCGAGTCCGACGAGATGCTGTCGTTGGCCCGCTCCAATGCGGAGTCCACCGTCGCCGACGCCGACTCCCGCTCCGAGGAGACCCTGGCCAACGCCCGCCGCGAGGCCGACGAGACCCTGGCCAACGCCCGCCGCGAGGCCGACGAGACCCTCACCGACGCCCGCCAGCGCAGCGAGCAGATGCTCTCCGAGGCGAAGACGGAGTCCGAGACCACGCTCAACGACGCCCGCCAGCGCAGCGAGCAGATGATCTCCGACGCCGACGCCCGCTCCACGGCGACCATCACCACCGCCCAGGAGAAGGCCGCCGAGCTGCAGGCCGACGCCGAGCGCAAGCACACCGAGATCATGACCACGGTCAAGGAGCAGCAGCAGGCCCTCGAGGCCCGCATCGAGGAGCTGCACATCTTCGAGCGCGAGTACCGCACCCGCCTGAAGACGTTCCTCGAGTCTCAGCTGGAGGACCTCAACTCCCGCGAGTCCGCCGCCCCGGCCGACGGCTACAACAACTAGGCACGGTGCACCGGCTCCGCGCCGGCACGTCGTAACGCCAACCTGGCCGCAGGCGCCCGCCCCCGTTTCTCTCCGCGCGAGGGAATGGGGACGGGCGCTTCGCCGTTGCAGGGGGCGGAGACTATACTGTCCCAACGTATGCACGCGCAGTGATCCGGCAATCACCGGGGAGCGTTTCCGGAAGAACGGCCGCCATGCCCCAGGGCGCGGCGGCCCAGTAGAACCGGACGGGTCGGGCCCGCACAGCCCGGACGATGAGCGGATCGCGGAACCTTCCACCGGAGGGCCCGTGGTCAAGCGGGGTGGTACCGCGCCGGCAGGCGTCCCCGTGGCACTTTCCCCGGCTGTGACCGGGGGCCAGTCGACCATGGAGGACCCACGTGAACAAGCCCACCCCCGCAGGCGGCGCCTACCCGCGCACCGACCAGTTCGGTGACGTCTCCGGCAGCCCCAGCTTCCCGGCCCTGGAGGATCGCGTCCTCGATTTCTGGGCCGCCGACGGAACTTTCCAGGCGTCGATCGACCAGCGCGACGGCGACGAGGAGTACGTCTTCTACGACGGCCCGCCGTTCGCCAACGGCCTGCCGCACTACGGGCACCTGCTGACCGGCTACGTCAAGGACATCGTGCCGCGCTACCAGACCATGCGCGGCAAGCAGGTCAACCGCGTCTTCGGCTGGGACTGCCACGGCCTGCCCGCGGAGCTGGAGGCCGAGAAGCAGCTGGGCATCACCGACAAGGGCCAGATCGAGGACATGGGCCTGGCCAAGTTCAACGAGTACTGCGCCACCTCCGTGCTGGAGTACACCAACGAGTGGCAGGAGTACGTCACCCGCCAGGCGCGCTGGGTCGACTTCGACAACGGCTACAAGACCATGGACCCCGACTTCATGGAGTCGGTCATGTGGGCGTTCAAGGAGCTCTACGACAAGGGCCTGATCTACCAGGGCTTCCGCGTCCTGCCGTACTCGTGGGCCGAGCACACGTCGCTGTCGAACCATGAGACGCGCCTGGACGACTCGTACAAGATGCGCCAGGACCCGACGCTGACGGTGACGTTCCCGGTCACCGGCGCGGTGGCCGGTTCCGCCGGCGAGGCGACGCTGGCCGCGCACCCGGAGCTTTCCGACGCCGCCGCCTTGGCCTGGACGACGACCCCGTGGACCCTGCCGTCGAACCTGGCGCTGGCCGTGCACCCGGACGTGGAGTACTCGCTGGTTCGGGTCGGTGAGAAGGGGCTGGCCGAATTCGTTGGCCGCACCTTCCTGCTGGCGTCGAACCTGGTGGCCGGCTTCGCCAAGGAGCTGGGCAAGGACCGCGAGATCGTGGCCACCTACACCGGCGCGCAGCTGGAGGGTCTGACGTACCAGCCGATCTTCGACTTCTTCGCCGACAACCCGAATTCGTTCCAGATCCTCGTGGCCGACTACGTCACCACCGAGGACGGCACCGGCATCGTCCACCAGGCTCCGGCTTTCGGCGAGGACGACATGAACACGTGCCAGAAGTACGGCATCGAGTTGGTCATCCCGGTGGACATGGACGGCAAGTTCACGTCCCTGACCCCGCCGTACGAGGGCCAGCTGGTCTTCGACGCGAACAAGGACATCATCCGCGACCTCAAGGCCGCCGCCCGCGTGGTGCGCCACCAGACCATCGAGCACTCCTACCCGCACTCGTGGCGTTCGGGCGAGCCGCTGATCTACATGGCGCTGCCGTCGTGGTTCGTCGCCGTGACCAAGTTCCGCGACCGCATGGTCGAGCTCAACCGCGAGCAGATCGAGTGGATGCCGGAGCACATGCGCGACGGCCAGTTCGGCAAGTGGCTCGAGGGCGCGCGCGATTGGAACATCTCGCGCTCGCGCTACTGGGGGTCGCCGATCCCGGTGTGGGTGTCGGACAACGACGAGTACCCGCGCGTGGACGTCTACGGTTCGATGGAAGAGCTGGAGCGCGATTTCGGGCAGCGGCCGAAGTCGCTGCACCGCCCCGACATCGACGAGCTGGTGCGCCCGAACCCGGATGACCCGACGGGCAAGTCCATGATGCGCCGCGTGCCGGAGGTCCTGGACTGCTGGTTCGAGTCCGGCTCCATGCCGTTCGCGCAGAAGCACTACCCGTTCGAGAACAAGGAGTGGTTCGACACCCACTCGCCGGCGGACTTCATCGTCGAGTACTCGGGGCAGACCCGCGGCTGGTTCTACACCCTGCACGTGCTGTCGACGGCGCTGTTCGACCGCCCGGCGTTCAAGAAGGTCGTCGCCCACGGCATCGTGCTGGGCAACGACGGGCTGAAGATGTCCAAGTCGAAGGGCAACTACCCGAACGTCAACGAGGTCTTCGACCGCGACGGCTCCGACGCCATGCGCTGGTTCCTCATGTCCTCGCCGATCTTGCGCGGCGGCAACCTGGTCGTCACCGAGCAGGGCATCCGCGACGGCGTGCGCCAGGCGCTGCTGCCGATGTGGAACGCGTACTCGTTCCTGCAGCTCTACGCCTCCAAGCCGGCGCAGCGTGCGACGGACTCGACCAATGTGCTGGACCGCTACATCCTGGCGAAGCTCGCGGAGACGGTGAAGGCCACCACGGCGAAGCTCGACGACACGGACATCGCCGGTGCGACCGACGAGATCCGCTGGTTCTGCGACGCGCTGACCAACTGGTACGTGCGCCGTTCGCGCGATCGGTTCTGGGCGGGCGACGAGGCGCATCCGGAGGCCTTCAACACCCTGTACACGGTGCTGGAGACGCTGACGCGCCTGGCGGCGCCGATGCTGCCGATGGCGTCGGAGGTCATCTGGAAGTCCCTGACCGGCGGCCGGTCGGTGCACCTCGCCCCGTGGCCGACCGTGGACGAGCTTTCCGACGACGACGCGCTCGTGGCGGCGATGGACGACGTCCGTGCGGTGTGCTCCGCCTCGTCGCGCGTGCGCAAGGCGCATCAGCTGCGCAACCGCCTGCCGCTGCCGAAGCTGACGGTGGCCATCCCGGATGCCGACGCCCTGGAACAGTTCAAGGACATCATCCGCGACGAGGTCAACGTCGACGACGTGGAGCTGACCGAGGACGTCGCGTCCGTCGGACGCTTCGAGGTCGCCGTCAACGCCCGCGCGGCCGGCCCGCGCCTGGGCAAGGACGTGCAGACGGTGATCAAGGCGGTGAAGTCCGGCGATTACGAGGTCGTCGACGGCCGCGTCGTCGCCGGCGGCATCGCCCTGGAGGACGGCGAGTACACCCGCCGCCTGGTGGCAGAGAACGCCGAGTCCACCGCCGAGGTCGACGGCGTCGACGGTCTGGTCGTGCTGGACATGGAGGTCACCGAAGACCTGGAGGCCCGCGGTTGGGCCGCCGACCGCATCCGCGGCCTGCAGGACGCCCGCAAGGCCTCCGGCCTGGAGATAACCGACCGCGTGTCGGTGACCATGAACGTCCCGGCCGCCCGCGCCGAGTGGGCGCAGCGCCACAAGGACCTCATCGCCGGAGAGGTGCTGGCGACGTCCTTCGAGGTCGTCGTCGATGGCGGCGCCCTGGCCCATGACTTGGGCGACGGCTGCACCGCCGACGTCGCCAAGGCCTGATCCGTTCCATCCACAACCCGCGATTGATCCACAATCGTTTGCCGGCCACCGCCTCCCGAGCTGCACTCGGGAGGCGGTGGCTTTAGCGTTCGTGGCGTCGGGCACCGGATGGTCCGGGCCCGGGGAACACAAGGGGGAAACGGGGATGAAGTCGACGTCGTGGTCCGATGGCGGTGAGACGGGGCCGGAGGAGCTCGAGTACCTGGGCACCGTCGATGCGGTGGCGCGGTTGACGGAGGAGGAGTTCGGGCCGGGCAAGACCTGGCCGTGGACGTGGGCGCGCCGGGCGGACATGGCCGAGTGCATCATCGACGCGGTGTTCTCGGTCCGGGCCCGCAGCGTCGACGTCGATCGGATCCTCGATCGGTGGCGGCACTGGCAGATGGAACAGGGCATCGCGTCGGTCACCCCGTGGGATCTGGCGGTGGCGCTGCGCAATCTGCCGGGCCTGACGGGGGCGGGCCCGGTGCGGGTGGTGGAAGGCGAACCCGCGGCGCGGCGCCCGGTGTTTCCGCGCAACCGCATCGCCGGCAGGCTCAAGACGACCATCGCCGAGGAGGTTGCCACGGTGCTCGACGATGCCGGGATCGTCGGCATGGAGGATTTCCGCGGCCGCCTGCTGGTGAGCCCCATGGCCCTGCGCAACGAATGGCTGCGGGTGCATGGTCTGGGGGAGACGTCGTTTTGCCACATGCGCCTGCTCGCCGGTTCCGACGTGCTGGATCCGGGCGTGCGGGTGCTGCGTTTCCTGGGCCTGGGCAGGGCGGTTCCGGTGCCGTGGGCGAAGGACGTCATCCTGGGCGTGGCCGACGCCATGGACGTGCCGCCGGTGGCGGTGGAGTACGCGCTGTCGTTGTTGGCGGCACGGGCCCATGTGCGGCCGAAGAAGCGAGGCGCCGGTGGCAGGGAGACCGCGGCGACGTCGACCAATGCCGGTGGCAGGGAGACCGCGGCGACGTCGACCAATGCCGATGGCCGGGAGCCCGCCGCGAAGTCGGGTGACGCCGGTGGCGGGGAGACCGAAGCGGCCTGAGCCGGGCCGTTTCCAACCCGACGAGCCCGACGAACCCGGTGCACGGGGCGCCGCCTATGCTGGTCGATCATGCATCGCTGGGTCCTGCACATCGACATGGACGCGTTCTACGCGTCCGTCGAACAGCTGACCCGGCCGACGCTGCGGGGCCGCCCCGTCCTGGTCGGCGGGGTCAGCGGCCGCGGGGTGGTCGCGGGTTGCTCGTACGAGGCCCGCGCCCACGGCGCCCATTCCGCCATGCCGATGATGCAGGCCCGCCGGTTGATGCCGCCGGGAGCCGTGGTCGTCGGTCCCCGCAAGGGCATTTACGGCCCCGTATCCCGCCGGGTGTTTTCGATCATCCGCGAACGCGTCCCCGTCGTCGAGCAGCTCAGCGTCGACGAGGCGTTCATGGAGCCCGCCGAACTCGTCGGCGCCGATGCGGCGACGGTGGAGGAATGGGCGCAGAAGCTGCGGGCCGACATCCGCGACGAGACGGGGCTGCCGTCGTCGATCGGCGCGGGGCCGGGAAAGCAATTCGCCAAGATCGGCTCCGGGCTGGCGAAGCCGGATGGCGTGTACATCATCGAAAAGTCGCGGCAGCACGAACTGCTGGACCCGCTGCCCGTCGGAAAGCTGTGGGGAGTCGGGCCCGTGACGGAGGCCAAACTCAAGGCGCAGGGCGTGGCAACCATCGCGGATTTCGCCGCCATGGAGCCCCGCGACGTCGAGATCACGCTCGGCCGCACGGTCGGGCCGGCGCTGCAGCTGCTGGCCCGCGGCATCGATGATCGGCCGGTGAAGGAACGGGACATCGCGAAGTCGATTTCCGCCGAGTACACGTACCCGCGCGACCTGGAGTCGTCGGCGCAGATGCGGTCGGCCATCGAGCGCGCCGGGCGGAAGTCGCATGGCAGGCTGCTTTCCGACGGTCGCGGCGCCCGCACCATCACCGTCAAAGTGCGATTGGCCGATCTGAGCCTGCACACGCGCTCGGAAACGCTGCCCTACGCCACCCAGGACGTGGAGACGCTGCTGTCGGTGGCGCACCGCCTCGCGTTCGACCCCGCGTCGATCGGGCCGGTGCGGCTGGTCGGCGTGGGGCTGTCGGGGCTCGACGCCACGATGCAGGCGGTTCTCTTTCCTGAGCTCGACCGCGGGCAGGTCGTCGAAGACACGGTCCCGGGACTGGCCGACGTGCCCGCCGGGTTGGTCGAGCTCACGGGCGACGGGGCGTTGCCGACGTTCCGGGCGTCCGACTCGAAATGGGCGCCGACCTCCGACGTCCACCATCCCGAGCACGGGCACGGGTGGGTGCAGGGGTCGGGCCACGGCGTGGTGTCGGTGCGCTTCGAATCGCGGTCGTCCGGGCCGGGTCGGGGCGTGAGCCTCGCCGAGGATGATCCGGATCTGCGGGAATGCTCGCCACTGTGCAGCCTGGACTGGGAGGACTGGTTCACCGAGCATGACGACGCCGCCGAGTGGGCGGACCAGCCGCCGAAAGAAGTGCCGGCGGAGCAGGCGGCGGCTGGCACGACGGCCGAGTCGGGCGAGTCAGCAGGGCGGTGAAGGACCCGGCGGCATAACGGGCGGCCACGCCCAGGTTTCACCCAGCGTCGGCCCGCCGACCTTCCAAACCCCGAAAGGGCCCGCCGGTTTTCCAAACCCCGGAAGGAGAATCCCGAGATCACGTCTGATCTCGGGATTTGAACGCCGTGTATCCACTGCTTTCGGGGTATTGATCTCGGGATTTGGCTCAGGCTGGTACGCGTCCACGGGCAACGCGGTGTCGCGTCGCGGTACCCCAACACGACTGCTGTGGTGCCGTGTGATCAGGGAGGAGCTGGAAACGGGTCACAGAAGGAACGCGGAAAACGGGGAAGCCGAGGAGCGGTGAACGGGGGAGCGGCTAAAAGCCGGAATCGGGGGAGGTGCGGAACGCTTAGAACAGAGTCTGCGGGTGCGCGCCGGAGGCGATGGCCGCCGCGAGGATGATCCGCGCCTGCGGGGCGTGGACGCACCCGGCGCCGACGACGCCGCGGGCCGCCAGGGTCGCGCCGCCGCCGGCACCGCCGTAGGTGCCGTGGACGTCGCCGCGCGGCACGCGGGTGCACATGACCACCGGCACGTCGGCGTCGATGGCCCGGCCGATCGCCGCGGCCATGGCCGTGCCGACGTTGCCGGCGCCCATGCCCTCGATGACCAGGCCCTTCGCGCCGGCCTCCAGCGCCGCGTCGACGAAGGTGCCGTCGGAACCGGCATGCGCCGGGATGATGTCCACGCGGACGTCGGCGAGCTCCTGCACGGGCAGGGGAGTCGGGCGCACCGGATCCTCCGGCGCGTTGGTGGCGAAACCGAGCTCGTCGGTGGTGTGCCACTTCACGGCGCCGCGCACGGGCAGCACCGCATGCCCGAAGACGATGAGCACGCCGATGCCGCGCGCCGAGGCGTCCATGGCCACGACCATCGCCTCGAAAAGGTTGTTCGGGCCATCGGCCTCGGGGTGGTCGGACGGCTTCTGCGACCCGGTGAACACCACGGGGCGCTGGTCGTCGTGGAAAACGTCGACGGCCATGGCCGTCTCCTCCATAGAATCGGTGCCGTGGGTGACCACGATCCCGTCGACGCCCGGGTCAGCGAGGATCTCGTGGATGACGGCGTTGAGCTCGTCGACCTCGGCCAGCGTCATGGAGGCGGAGTCGACGTGGGCGATCTCGCGGACCTCGACCTCGACGGAGCCGGCGGGGAACCGGTCGGCGATCGGCCGGACGAGGGATTCCCCGTCGAGCGCGGGCAGCAGGTGCCCCTGGCGGTCGCTGGTGCAGGCGATCGTCCCGCCGGTGGTCAGGACGACGAGACGGGCGGGTGCGGCATCGGTGTCGGACATGCGCACCACTCTACGGAGGCGTGGTCGGGTGTAGAATCGTCGGGCATACCGAACAACAGCGAAACCCCCGCACAACGGGCCGGGACGCCGTGCGACACGCGCGCGGGGAGCCGGTCCGATGAGGAGTGACATGAAGTTCCACCGCAGCCTGACCGCGACGCTGATCGCGGGCGCCACCGCACTGACCCTCGCGGCGTGCGGCGACGACGGGGAGGGCACCGACGAGTCCACCTCGACGACCACCACCTCCGCCTCCGAGGTCGCCGCTTTCCCGACGGCCATGGAGCTCAACGACATCCTGGCCCGCGCCACCGACCCGAACCTGCCGGTCGAGGAGAAGGCCGCCACCGTCGAAAACGGTGAGGAGGCCACGGAGCTTTTCGACGTGATGACGCGGTCCAAGCAGGAGTCGGGAGCCGCGCTCGAGGTCGTCGAGCCCGTGCTGCCCGGTTACGCCCCGGACTCGGTCCTGGCGGGCGTGAACTTCATCCTGCCGGAGCAGCCGCCGCAGCTGATCGAGGGCGTCGAGTTCGTCAACGTCGACGGGCAGTGGAAGCTGTCGCAGACGTGGGCGTGCGAGCTGGTCAAGAACGTCGCGCCGGATCAGGTGCCGCCGATGTGCCTGCCGGAGGGCGTCGAGCCCCCGCCGCCGGCCTCGGAAGGTGACCCGGCCGCGCCGGATGCCCCGCCCGCCGAGCCGGCGCCCCCGGCCCCCGAGGCTCCTCCGGCCCCGCCGGCCGAGCCCGCCCCGCCGGCTCCGGAGGCTCCTCCGGCCCCGCCGGCTGACGCGCCCCCGGCCCCCGAGGCCCCGCCGGCCCCGCCGGCCTAACGGTTCGGCTGCTGCACGGACCGTCGCAAAGCACGGGCACCGCAACGCACGGCCACCGCAACGCACGAAGGCCCCGCACCCATCGCATGGATGCGGGGCCTTCGCCGCGCCGGTGCTCCGTGTGAGCAGGCCGCGCGGCTACTTGCCGAACTGCACGGCCCGGTGGGTCTGCTGGACGATGCGGGTGCCGGACTCGTCGGCGGCATCGTCGCCATAGGACACCGAGGTGACGTAGTCGATGACGCCGGCCGTCGGCAGCGGGGAGCCGAGGTCGATGGTCAATTCGCCGGTGCGGGTCTCGGTGCCCGAATCGACGACCTTCAGCGACAGACCCTCGCCGGCGTCGAGCTCGGTGACCGTCGGGGTCTGCAGGACCTCGACGTCGAGTTCGACCTGGTCTCCGTCGCGGGAGTCGAGCGTGAAGGTCAGGGTCTGGCGCAGCGAGGAATCCCCGCCGACGTGACTTTCGACCGTCCACTTCGCACCCGGCGCGATCGGCTCGGACGGGAAGACGATGGGCAGGCGCGCCCACTGCAGCAGCGCGGCCTCGGTGCCGGCGCGGGCGGTGTCGGAGGCTTCCTCCGGGGCGCCGAGCTGCAGCTCGAGCATGCGGCCGGTCTGATCGCCGGTCCACTTCGCCACGAAACCCTCGGCCGTGGCGATGTCGTCGTTGAGTTCGGCGTTGGAGCCGAAGGGCACGCCGATCTTGGCTTCGACGGCGCGATCCTCGCCGGAGCCCGACGTCGACGCCGACACCGGCATCTCCAGCCGGGTGTCCGGCGTGGTGGAGTCGGCGGAATCGTCGGCGCCCTCGCCTTCGGCGCGCTGGGTGAAGCCCTGCGTGACCACGATCGAAGTGTCCTGTTCCGCGCCATCGTCGGCCCATTCGACCACCTCGGCGGTGCCTTCGCCGGGGTCGACGAGGGTGACCGTCGGGACCTCGAGCGGCACCGGGGCGGTTTCCGGGGCGTCGTCGGATCCGCAGCCGGTCAGGAACAAGCCGGCGGCGAGCAACACGGGGGCAAGCGAACGCATCTTCACCCCGCCCAGGCTACCGTCGGCCCCTCGTTGGCCCCGAACGGGGGACATGGGAGATGATGGACGGGTGACCAACCCCCGCAACACAGGACCCGAGCCGACTTCCCCGCCCGACGCCACCGCCTCGCGGTGGTCGGCCCTGCGCCCGAAGCGGGGCCTGCTGGCGGCGACGGTCCTGGCGGTCGCCGCGATCGATCAGATCTCCAAGATCGTCGCCGTCGACGCTTTGGAGGGCAAGGCCCCCGTCGACCTGCTCGGCGAATGGTTCCAGCTGACGCTGCTGCGCAACCCCGGTGCCGCGTTTTCCATGGGCACCGGCTCGACGTGGCTGTTCACGACCATCCAGATCGTGTTCATCGTCGCCGTGGCCGTCGGCTCGAAGTGGCTGCGCACCCCGTGGCCGACGATCTCCGCCGGTCTCATCGCCGGCGGTGCGGCGGGCAACCTCATCGACCGGTTGTTCCGCGATCCGTCGTTCTACTTCGGCCACGTCGTCGATTTCCTGTCGGTGCGCGGTTTCGCCGTGTTCAACCTCGCCGATTCGGCGATCACCGTCGGCGTGATCATGCTCGCCGCGTGGATCATGTTTTCCCCGGACGTCGACGAGATGACGGGTGACGCGAAGACGGAGAAGGAAACGAAGCGCGAGGACGCTAAGCAGACGACGAAGCGCGAGGGCGCGGGGGAGGAGACGGCCGATGCGTGAGTCGAGGCAGATGCCCGTGCCGCCTGGATTGGCGGGAATGCGCGTCGACGCGGGGCTGGCGAAGCTGCTGGGGCTGTCGCGCACCGTGGCCGCGGAGTTGGCGGAGGCCGGCGACGTGCAGGTCGACGGCGTGGACGTGGGCAAGTCCGACCGCCTGCACGAGGACGCGTGGCTGTCGGTGCTGCTGCCCGAGGTCCAGGCGCCGTTGATGCCCAAGGAAGAGTTGGTCGAGGGCATGGACGTGCTCTACCACGACAATGACCTGGTGGCCGTGCACAAGCCGGTGGGCGTCGCGGCGCACCCGTCGGTGGGCTGGACCGGGCCGACCGTCATCGGCGGTCTGGCCGCCGCGGGCTTCCGCATTTCGACGTCCGGTCCGCCGGAACGCCAGGGCATCGTGCAGCGCCTCGACGTGGGCACCTCCGGCGTCATGGTCGTGGCCTGCTCGGAGCGCGGCTATTCGGTGCTCAAGCGCGCGTTCAAGAATCGCGAGGTCTCCAAGACCTATCACGCGCTGGTGCAGGGCCACCCGGATCCGTCGTCCGGCACGATCGACGCGGCGATCGGGCGGCACCCGTCGGCCGGCTGGCGGTTCTGCGTGCGCCGTGACGGCAAGCCCGCCGTGACGCACTACAAGACCCTGGAGGCCTTCGCCCCCGCGACGCTGCTGGAGGTTGGCCTGGAGACCGGCCGCACCCACCAGATCCGCGTGCATTTTTCCGCGCTCAACCACCCGTGCTGCGGTGATCCGATGTACGGCTCGGACGAGGCGCTGGCCGAGAAGCTGGGCCTGACCCGCCAGTGGCTCCACGCCGTATCGGTCGGGTTCCGCCATCCGGCGGACGGCCGCTGGATGGAGATCGAGTGCCCGTACCCCGATGACCTGCAGCACGCCCTCGACGTGTTGAGGGCCCAGTGAGCCGCCACCGCGCCCCGGAGCCGGAAAAGAAGTCCGCGCCCGACGGCGTCAGTCCCGTCATGGCGGCCATTGCGATCCTGTGCGTCCTCGGTCTCGCCGTCACCCTGGTGCTGATGTCCGGGTCCGACCGGGTCAGCGGCCCCATGAACGTCAACGGCGATTTCGCGGGCCCCGAAAACGGGGAGTCGGTCGCCGACTACGCGGCCCGGGCATCCGAGAGCCTGCGCACCCCGCCGCCGCTTGCCGACGGTTCGGCCGCGGAGGAGGGGGCGGAGCATTGGGCGCTGGTGACCTTCGATCCGCCCGCCGATGCCGACGCCGCCGCGGCGGCCGTGGATGGGATCGAGGGCCTTCGCGTGGGCACCCTGTACGTCGGCCCGATGGCGTCGCGCCCGATCGCCGAGCCGACGGCCGGTCTGTCCCGCGCGGACGTCATCCGCGCGGAGCTGGATCTGATCGCCCGTGCCGCCGGCCCCGTCATCGGCGGTGGCGAGCATGGGATCACCGGACTGCTGGTCCGGGCGCCGCTCGAACAGTTGCGCGCCATCGAAGGACGCCCCGGCGTCGCCGCAGTCGAGGCGTTGGCCGCCGACGCGGTGTACGGCCGATTCGGCGTCCGGCCGCTCGCGCCGCCGGAGCCGGTTCCCGCCCCCGACACCGCCGGCGCGCCCCGATGATCCAGGGCTTCCTCGCGTATCTGCTGTGGGGCATCTTCCCGCTGTACTTCCCGCTGCTGCAGCCGGCGGGCCCGGTGGAGATCCTGGCGCACCGTTTCGTGTGGACGCTGGTGGTCATGGCCATCGTCCTGCTGGTCATGCGCAAATGGCGCGAGCTGCGCGAGGCGTCCGCGCGCACGTGGGGGATCGTGTCGCTGGCGGCCATCTTCATCGCCGTGAACTGGGGCGTCTACGTTTACGCGGTCAATTCCGGCCACGTCGCCGAGGCCGCCCTGGGCTATTTCATCAACCCGTTGGTGTCGGTGCTGCTCGGCGTGATCTTCCTGAAGGAACGCCTCAGCCCCCTTCAGAAGTGGTCGGTGGCCATCGCCGCGATCGCGGTGGTCGTGCTGACCATCGGCGTCGGCAGGCCTCCCGTGCTGGCGCTGGTGCTGGCGTTCAGCTTCGGCTTCTACGGGCTGCTGAAGAAGCGGGTGCAGTTGTCGGCGACGGCGTCGCTGACCGCGGAGTCGATGATCATGACCCCGCTGGCCATCGCCTATCTGGTTTATTTGGGCCGGGAGGGCACGGGGACCTTCACCGCGCATGGTGCCGGGCATGCGCTGCTGCTGGTGTCTGCTGGCTTTGCGACGGCTCTTCCGCTGCTCCTCTTCGGCATCGGCGCGAAGAAGATCCCGTTGTCGACCATCGGACTCATGCAGTACATCACCCCGACGATGCAAATGAGCATCGCCATCTTCATCGCCGGCGAGCACCTCGAGCCGGCCCGCTGGATCGGCTACGTCATCATCTGGGTGGCCGTCGCGGTGTTCATCGCGGACATCGTCATCCGCCACCGCCGCACCCGCCGCACCCGGCGGGCGGAGCAGGTTCGGACCGCGGATTCGGCGGAGCGGGTGGGGCCCGCCGATCCGTCGGAGCGGACGGAGCCCGCCTAGCCGAAGGAACGGAACGGGAGCGCTACTCCCCGAACAGCTGGCGAAGGTGATCGTTGAGGAAGACGCCGTCCGGGTCGACGCGGCGGCGCAGGTCCGCAGCCTCGTCGAAAAGCGGGTAACGCTCCCGGAGCTGTTCGGCGCCGAGGGTGTGCAGCTTGCCCCAATGCGGCCGGCCGCCCGCGGCGAGGAAAATCGGCTCCAACAGACCGTAGTAATCGCGGTAGGACTCGCGGTGGTAGCGATGCACGGCGATGTACGCGCTGTCGCGGCCGTAGGCGGTGGACAGGGCCACGTCGTCGCCCTTGGCGGCGCGGATCTCCAGGGGGAACGACACCCACGCGCGGTGGCGGTCGATGGTGCGGCGAACCTCGTCGAGGACCTCCGGCAGAGTCTCCAGCGGCACGGCGTACTCCATCTCGGAGAAGCGCACGCGGCGCGGGGAAACGAAGACCTTGTGGGCCTCGTCGACGTATCGGCGGGTGGACACCGTCTTGGCGGCGAAGGCGTTGAGCTTCCGGGTCAGCTTCGGCGCGGCCTTGGCGGCTTCGCACATCGCCAGCAGACCGGCGTTGTTGATGACCTCGTCGGCGATGAAGTCGCCCGCCCGGCCCAGCAGGCCCGGGTCGTGGGCCGATTCCATGCCCTCGATGCCCGGCAGCCGCGTGTTTTCCTTGACCAACGCCACGTCGGTGCCCGGGAACCAGTAGAACTCCATGTGGTCGACCGCGGCGACGCGTTCCGGGAAGGTGCGGCGCACCTCGTCGAAGTCCTCGGGGTGCTCGTCGGCGGCCAGGCGGAAGGCGGGCACGCCATCCATGGTCAGCTCTGTGACCACGCCGAAGGCGCCCATGCCCAGTCGCGCGAGGCGGAACAGCTCGCCGGCCACACCCGGGGCGCCTTCGTGGGCGTGGACTTCCTCGCCATCGGCGCCGACGATGCGGAAACCGCGGACCATGCCGGCGAATCCGGTGAAGCCCAGGCCGGTGCCGTGGGTGCCCGTGGACACCGCGCCGGCCAGCGACTGCGGGTCGACGTCGCCCTGGTTGGCCAACGCCAGCCCGCGCGGGCGCAGAATGCCCGGCACGTCGCGCAGGCGGGTGCCCGCGCGCAGCGTCACGGTGCCGGCATCGGCGTCCGCGCCGACGAAACCGGCCATCTTGTCCAGCTGCACCCGGTGGCCGTCGGTGACGGCGACCGGGGTGAAGGAATGGCCGGCGCCAAGGGGACGCACGGTGCTTCCCGACGCCGCGGCGTCCCCGACGATGCGGCCGACTTCCTCGGAGTCCGCCGGCTGATGCACGGTGCCAGGCACGCACGTCTGGGTGCCGGACCAGTTGCTCCACCGCTTTTCGTTCACGAGTAGATCAGTCCCTTTCCTCGGTAGGTGTCCCACCGGTCGATGATGGCGCCGTCGGCGACGACGATGGCGACGTTGGCGTGCTCCGCGGTCTCGCCGGCCTTGACGTGGCGGAACCAGACGGGGTCGCCGATGTGCAGGGTGCGGGCGGCGTCGCCGGTCAGCGGCGTCTGCACTTCGCCGGGGCCCTCGTCGGGCGCGTAGGACAGGCCGGAGGGGAAGGACGGGCTGGGCAGCCGATCGGTGCCCGCCGGGCCGGAGGCGATGCGGCCGCCGCCGGCCACGGTGACGGTGTCCTTCTTCGGGCGCCTGACGACGGGCAGGAGGAACCAGCTCGCCGGCGTCGGGGTGAAGGCGCGGTAGTTGTCGAACAGCGTCGGCCCCACGAACCCGGAACCGGCCGCGGCTTCGGTCACCGCGGACTCGGCGCACGTCGACTCCAGGGAGCCGGTGCCGCCGCCGTTGACCAGTTCCAGCTTCCCGACGGCCGCCTCCACGGCCGCGACGACCTTGGCGCGGCGCTTGGCCAATTCCTTGCGCGAGAGCTTCTGCATGAGGCGGATGGCCGCCCCGCGGGGCCCGGAGCCGGCGTCGCCGACTCCGGCGATGTGGCCCTCGTACATCATCACGCCGATGACCCGCAGCCCCGGCGTGGAGTCGACCGCGCGTGCCAGATCCGCCGCCTGCCGCGGGGAATGGGTCGGGGAACGGAGCGTGCCGATGTGCACGCCCGGCACCGGCTTCCACGACGCATCGACGTCGAGGCACACCCGCAACGGGGCCTCCTCCGAGGCATGGCGCGCCAGCGCGGGAAGCTGCTCGGCGGAGTCGACCATGATCGCGATGGCCGCCCGGGCACCGGCGTCGGCGGCGAGTTCCGCCACGGCGGCATCGTCGGCGGTGGGGTAGGCGACGAGGATGTCGTCGCTGACCCCCTCCGCGTAGAGCATGAGGGCCTCCGCCAGCGTGTACGCCAACACGCCCTGGAAGCCCGGCTTCGACAGGATGTACGACATCAGGCCGGGGATGCGCAGGGATTTCGACGCGACGCGGATCGGAGTGCCGCCCGCACGGCGCAGCATGTCGGCGGCGTTGGCGTCGACCGCGTCGCGGTCGACGACGAGCGCCGGCAGGCGTTCCGCGGCGACGGCGGAGCGCACCGTCCGGGGGACGGGATCGAGCTCGGACTTGACCGGTGCATTCATGGCAGAAAGATTACGCCGCCCGGACGGACGGCGCGGACGTTTCAGCCGCCTTTGTCAACGGCAGTCCGATTTGCCGGCATAAGGCGCGTGAGGCCCTGCGGGGCCGGCGACGGGCCGTCGTCAAGCAAAATGCCGAGCGCCCCACGACATGTCCGGGGACATGCGGAGGGGCGCTGCGCGGAGCGGCCGGCGGCCGACCCGGATAAACGGGTCTTAGACGAGCCAGCTGTAGCGCGAGGCGTCGGTCTCCGAGGAGATGACGTCGCCGTCGGCCAGGTAACCGGCCGCGACCGGGCGGCGGTCCATCGAGGCGATGGCGTTGTTCAGGGCCTGGGCGGGGAAGAGGGTGAAGACGCCGTCGGGCAGGGGAGCGAACATCGCGTGTCCTTTCCTTGGAGGGTTCCCGCCGAAGACCTTCTGACGGGATACGTTCCTGAGGTGAAACGTGAGGATGCGCTCAAGTATGGGCTCGGGGTCGGCGATTGTAAAGTTTCGGTAACGTGACCTTGCACACGTCTGTGAACATGGATATATGCAGGTAGGGCTTTAATTTTGTTCTAAATTCCGCGCCATTGGCCCGCGATCCGGGCCACCGCCTACAATCCGGATCCATGGCCAACTCCAGCTTCGTGCATCTCCACAACCACACCGAGTACTCGATGCTGGACGGCATGGCGAAGATCGATCTGCTCGCCGACGAAGTCTCCCGGCAGGGGATGCCCGCCGTCGGCGTCACCGACCACGGCAACATGTTCGGCTCCAACGCCTTCTACCGGCAGATGAAGGCCAAGGGCGTCAAACCGATCATCGGCATCGAGGCGTACATGGCGCCGGAGAGCCGCTTCAACAAGAACCGCATCACCTGGGGCGAGCCGCACCAGAAGGGCGACGACGTCTCCGGCCGCGGTTCCTACCTGCACCAGACGATGCTCGCGGAGAACGTGCAGGGCCTGCACAACCTCTTCTACCTGTCGTCGATGGCGTCCTACGAGGGGCAGCTGGGCAAGTACCCGCGCATGGACGCCGAGATCATCGCCGAACGCGCCGAGGGCATCATCGCCACCACCGGTTGCCCCTCCGGCGACGTGCAGACGCGCCTGCGCCTGGGCCAGTTCGACGAGGCTTTGGCGGCCGCCGGCATGTGGCAGGACATCTACGGCAAGGACAACTACTTCCTCGAGCTGATGGACCACGGGCTCGACATCGAAACGCGCGTGCGCACCGAGCTGCTGGAGATCGGCAAAAAGCTGGGGCTGCCGCCGGTGGTGACCAACGACTGCCACTACGTCACCCGCGACCAGGCCAAGGCGCACGAAGCGATGCTGTGCGTGCAGACCGGCAAGACCCTGCACGACCCGGACCGGTTCAAGTTCGACGGCGACGGCTACTTCATCAAGACCGCCGCCGAAATGCGCGAAACCTGGGACCACCTGGTGCCCGACGCCTGCGACAACACTCTGCTCATCGCCGAGCGGGTCGGCGACTACGACGAGATCTGGGAAGAGCACCCCCACGATCGCATGCCCAAGGCGGACGTGCCGGAGGGCGAGACGCCGACGACGTGGCTGCGCCACCAGGTCATGGAGGGGCTGCGGAAGCGCTTCGAGGGTGGGGAGGTGCCCGAGGAGTACATCCGCCGCGCCGAATACGAGATCGAGGTCATCGACGGCAAGGGCTACCCGTCCTACTTCCTCATCGTCGCCGACATCATCGCCCACGCCCGCGACATCGGCATCAAGGTCGGGCCGGGCCGTGGTTCGGCCGCGGGTTCCCTGGTCGCCTACGCCACGTGGATCACCAACATCGACCCCATCGAGCACGGCCTGTTGTTCGAGCGCTTCCTCAACCCCGAGCGCCCCTCCGCACCCGACATCGACATCGACTTCGACGACCGCCGCCGCGACGAAATGATCCGCTACGCCGCCGACAAGTGGGGCGAGGACAAGGTCGCGCAGGTGGTCACCTTCGGCACGGTCAAGACCAAGCAGGCGATCAAGGACTCCGCCCGCGTGCAGTTCGGCCAGCCCGGTTACCAGATCGCCGACCGCATCACGAAGGCGCTGCCGCCGCCGATCATGGCCAAGGACATCCCGCTCGGCGGCATCGTCGACCCGTCGCACGAGCGCTACGGCGAGGCCGCCGAAGTCCGCCAGCTCATCGAGACCGACGCCGACGTCGCCCGCATCTACGAAACCGCGCGCGGCCTGGAGGGCGTGGTGCGCCAGACCGGCGTGCACGCCTGCGCCGTCGTCATGGCCTCGGTGCCGCTGCTCGACCACATCCCCATGTGGAAGCGCGCCGCCGACGGGGCGATCATCACGGGCTGGGACTACCCGGCGTGCGAGGCCATCGGCCTGCTGAAGATGGACTTCCTGGGGCTGCGCAACCTCACCGTCATCGGCGACTGCCTGGAGAACATCCAGTCCAACCGCGACGAGCACATCGATTTGGACACCCTCGAGGTCGTCGACGGCCCGACCTACGAGCTGCTGGCGCGCGGCGACACCCTCGGCGTGTTCCAGCTCGACGGCGGCGGCATGCGCGAGCTGCTCAAGCGCATGCGCCCGACGGAATTCAACGACATCGTCGCCGCCCTGGCGCTGTACCGCCCCGGCCCGATGGGCGTCAACGCGCACTGGGAGTACGCCGACCGCAAGAACGGCGTCAAGCCCATCGTGCCCATCCACCCGGAGCTGGAGGAGCCGCTGCAGGAGATCCTCTCCGAGACCTATGGCCTGATCGTCTACCAGGAGCAGATCATGAGGATCTCGCAGAAGGTGGCGAACTACACCGCCGGCCAGGCCGACGGCTTCCGCAAGGCCATGGGCAAGAAGAAGCCGGAGGTGCTGGAGAAGGAGTTCATCAACTTCGAGGCCGGCATGAAGTCCAACGGCTACTCGGCCGCGGCGATCAAGACGCTGTGGGACACGATCCTGCCGTTCGCCGGTTACGCGTTCAACAAGTCGCATGCCGCCGGCTACGGCCTGGTGTCCTTCTGGACGGCCTACCTGAAGGCGAACTACACGGCCGAGTACATGGCGGCGCTGCTGACGTCGGTGGCGGACAACAAGGACAAGTCCGCCATCTACCTGTCGGACTGCCGCCACCTGGGCATCCACGTGCTGTCGCCGGACGTCAACGAGTCGGCGATGAACTTCCAGTCCGTCGGCGAGGACATCCGCTTCGGCCTCGGCGCCATCCGCAACGTCGGCCGCGACGTCGTCGATTCGATCGTCGCCACCCGCGAGGAGAAGGGCGCGTTCAAGGACTTCTCGGACTACCTGGACAAGATCGACACGCTGCCGTGCTCGAAGCGCGTGACGGAGTCGCTGATCAAGGGCGGCGCCTTCGACTCGATGGGCCACCCGCGCAAGGGCCTGGCGCTGATCCACGAGGACGCGGTCGACGCCGCGCTGCCGACGAAGAAGGCCGCCGACAAGGGCCAGTTCGATCTGTTCGCGGACTTCGGCGGCGGCGACGAAGCCGGCGATGACGCCGAGAACGTGTTCCAGGTGAAGATCCCCGAGGAAAACTGGGAGCGCAAGCACGAGCTCGCCCTCGAGCGCGAGATGCTGGGCCTGTACGTCTCGGGTCACCCGCTCGACGGTTTCGAGGAGTCGCTGGCGCAGCAGACCGACACGGCGATCACCACCATCGTCGGCGGCGAAGTGCCGCACAACACCGAGGTGGTCATCGGCGGCATCATCTCCAGCGTCGATCGCCGCGTGAACAAGGACGGTCTGCCGTGGGCGATCGTCGGCCTGGAAGACCACAACGGTGCGTCGGTCGAGGTCCTGGCCTTCCCCCGCACGTACGCGATGGTGTCGACTCTGGTCGCCGAGGATGCGATCGTGCTCGTCCGCGCCCGCGTTCAGTACCGCGACGACCGCCTGTCCATCGTCTGCGACGACCTGAAGGTGCCGGACCTGGGGCTGAACGGGTCGGGCAGCCCGATCCGCCTGACCATGCGCACCGATCAGTGCACGCCGGAGAACATCGCCCGCCTCAAGGGCGTGCTGGTCAACAACAAGGGCGACTCCGACGTGTACCTGAACCTCGTAGAAGGCAACAATTCGACGCTGATGGTCCTCGGCGAGCACCTGCGCGTAACCAAGTCCGCCAGCCTCTACGGAGACCTCAAGGCGACGATGGGCACGGGAATCCTGGGGTAGGGATCCGGCTCCGCGCGCCGGCAGCTTTGGCCCGCCGGCCCCGCCGCCGCGTCGACGTGTCACCTCCCGCCCACCTTGATCGGCACCAGATACTCACGTTTCGGCCAGATCCCCACGTTCAAACGTGTGTATCTGGCCGAAACGTAGGTTTCTGTCGTCGGTGTCCGTCGCTGTGGCCGGATTTCGTGCGCGTCGTTCAGTTCCCTGCGGCTGCTTTACGACGAGTTGGCCCGCACCCCACGAGCGTGCCCCGCAGAAAGACGTCCAGTGGACAGAAAGACGTGGTCAACCAGCTCTTTCTGTCCATTGGACGTCTATCTAGCTGCCGGGTTCGTTCGTGCCGAAGATGGGGCGGCTACTCGTCCCAGCCGTAGTCGTCGATGGTGACCCAGCCCGAAGCGGTCTCGCCGGAGCCGCCGACGGTGAACGTCAGGCGCTCGCGGTCGGTGAGGTCGATGGTCGCGTCGCCGAGCCGGTAGCTCCGGCCACCGCGCACGCCCTGGATCTCCCAGGCGGTGACGGGCGCGTTGGCCTGCAGGGCCTTGATCTCGCCGGGCGAGCCGTCCTCGCCCAGGCGGAACAGTAGGACGGAGGCGGGGGAGGTCCCTTCGGTCGCGGGCCAGGCAGCCGCGCCCTGGCAGCCGAACACGGTGTCGTCGTCGCCGTCGTCGGCGTCGGCCCAGCACAGCATTTCCGTTCCGGCGAACGGGAATTGGATCGCGTCGGCGTCGATGGCCATCGGCGCCGCCTCTTCGCTGGTGGGGGTCCCGTCCCGGCCAATGCTTGACGACGTCCCGCCGTCACCCTCGTCGCCCCCGTCCCCGCGTGAGCCGGAATCGGGATCCGGCGGTGACGCTGCTCCGGTTTCCGTGGCGCCGGCTTGATCGGCACCGGGTCGGGGAGCGTCCCCGTCGCCGTAATCAGCCGAGCATGCGGCGGCCGCCAACAAGGGGAGGGCGAGCAGTGCGGCGGCGGGACGTCGTAAAGCTCTGTGCTGGATCATGCGGCCACGGTACCGGCGAAGTCGAATTATTTCATTGGAAAATATAACGCAGTGGCCGGTTCGTTTCTCATGCGGCACGCCATGGGGTGTGCCGAGTCGGGCCCGGCGGGCGCTCGCGTTTCCGGCATGGAGGAATTGCCGCCGGCGTCCCACGGAATGAACCCGGGGTTCCACTTCCCGGCTCGGGTGCGAGTATCGTTTACGCCCATGAACGCTCCTTCCGCGCCGTCCACCGAC